>JACKZZ010006045.1_pt1 | contig 36097 bp, 9 predicted proteins | sample 8027871 | NCBI WGS metagenome assembly JACKZZ01 (sample SAMN15724774, study PRJNA655200) | protist metagenome | isolation source: fluorescence activated cell sorting (FACS) single amplified genomes of... | place: USA: West Boothbay Harbor, Gulf of Maine | collected 2000-07-19
TTATAACGCGCAAGAGCAGCAGCTGAATCAGTGTGCGCCAAAAGAAATAATCTCTCAGAACCCAAAGATTCAGAAATTAAAAGTCTCCTACCTAGATCAAGAAGCCGCCGACCAGCACAAGTCTAAGACCACAGAAACTTATTCATGTGGGCTGAACTATAATTCGAACTTAGCAGCCGGAATTTACTGTCGATTCTCCCCCCATAATGATACCGAGCAGTGTGAGCGCAGAACCCATTATTCCAGGGGCTGTCCGGCATCGAGATACCACCATGCAAATACCAAGGTTAATCCCCTCGCGACCCACTATTCCAGAGACCGTCCGCCATCGAGATACCACCATGCGAATACCAAGGTTAGAACTAATGTGGCTAGACAGACAAAAAACCTGAGTGCCTCGCAACCAGCATTAACGAGTGTGTGGCATGCTAATGTGACGGCCACAAAAAATTGTGATAGAGGCAGTTCTATTTACAGCGAGCTGTCAGAGCAAGCAGTTCCAGATCAAGCTACAGTGACTTCGAGTCCCAGCGGAGCATCATGGTCAGCCAGGGAGTCTAAACGCGACCAGTCTCAAAACAAAGCAGCAAAAAATCCCTCCGCCAAACACTGGAAACAGAATCTCAGGCACTACAAGAAGATCACCTCCATCGTCTTGCCCCCTGATACCCGTGAGAAGTCGCCTGCTGTGCACAGTAGCCTGATGGTCCGAGACACTCACGTAGGTACTGCGCGGAGTCAACATGCACCTCCAGCTCGCAGCGGCACTGACTCTGAGTTAGGAGCTGGATCATCCGACCCATGGCAGAGCGAATCCAAGAGCCAGCAGACTGTGAAGGCCCTTGACGTGCACACGAGGGTGCACCGAGAGTCGAGTCGTCCTAATAGTAAGTTCTCACAGAGGAGACTGACTCGTGCTGACAGCGACCCTGGGTTAGCTACTACCAAGAATCAGTACTACTCCAGGGGTCCGTGGGCGGACATGACTACCGATGATGAGGAGTCAGAAGACGAAGTGGACGACTTCCATGACGTTTGGGTAACTGATACGGGTGGGTGCGATGGGGATGAGAGCAGGTCGGTGTTTACTCAGAAATTTGCGGATGTGAAGGGCGGCAGTGACCGTGGTCGGGGGGAAATTGGTAAGGGTGCGTACGATGGAGAGGAGGGCAGGTTGGCGTCTACTCGAAACTGTGCGGAGGCGGAGGGCGATAGTGACCGTGGTCGGGGGGGAGCTGATCGGGCGCCGCACGGGAGTCAAGCTGTGGCAGGAAAGTTTTCTGCCTTGGATGCTCAGACATGTTCTCCTGAGAGCTGGCAGGTTAATAGTGACGCGCCACTGAAGGTGGACAGTGGAGCCAGTGGCCATGATCAGGTTCAATGCCCCATGCACCCTCTGAATCAGTCCCTAGTAAAGCCCGCTGATGACGTGGACCAGGACATATGTAACGGCCCGAACGCTGATAGTAGTAAACACAAAAAACAACCTGCCTCGCAACCCGGCGATGAAAGTCCAGTAATTGCGCAGATCAATGATGAAGATGCAGTAGGCCGGATGGAGAGTCTAGCCACTGCCAGGTGCGCTCTAGATGTTTCTGAGCCTGACACCTCCAGGCGCTGGGGCGACCTGTTGGTGGATGAATATGGTAGGAGGCAGACGCAAAGCTATCCTGGCACGATACTAACGTTGCAGTGCTCTAGTGACAGCCTTGCCAATCTCGCTCGAGAAATTTTGATGCAGGTCTCACTGTCAGCATCAGAGCATCAGATCCAGGCTCAGAACAGAGGCAATACGTGCCACTGCGTGGCGCGTGAGCTGATGTATCTCAACTCACGGCTGTCTCGAAGTGGTATCACCGCACATCCGTACTGCGTCGCGTCGTGTAGGTTCACTATGGAGTACATCCATGACTTTAACTCGTATCTATATCAGGCAGCACATCCGTACTGCGTTACGTAGTTTAGGCCCACCAAGGAGTACATCCACGGTTGTATTCTGCAACTGTGTCAAGCAGCACATCCGTACTGCGTCGCGTCCTATAGGTTGATCCCGGGGGACATCCATGAGGGTATTCAGCATCTATGTCAACCATTCGCTATGGGCACTCCTACCTGTAGGTTTTGCACGATCGATTGGGGCAAGCTCGCTGTGATACAACCGGTCCACCTCGGTTCTCGGCAATCGTTCGCTATGGGTACTCCTACCTGTTGCTTTTGCACGATAGATAGGGGCAAACTTACTGTGCGTGAACCGGTCCACCTCGGCTCTCGGCAATCATTCGCTATGGGTACTCCTACCTGTTGCTTTTGCACGATAGATAGGGGCAAGCTTGCTGTGAGTGAACCGGTCCACCCCGGCTCTCGCGTGTCGGATTCTAACCAGGGTCAGGATCGGGTTTCAGGCTACTCAAAGTCAATTTACACCCGTCGGACGAGTCGTTCGGGTCAATTGATGGGCCGGCCAAAATTATCTACGTGGTCGTGTATATCAAAAGCACGGTGTGGAGGTTTTACATCGTTCTGTCAAACCGTGATGGTTCTTCCTCTTTTATCTCTGTTTGTTCTCCGTGATGCCACCGTTTTTTTGGGGTGTCTTCAACTTGCGCAAGGCGTTTCGTTGGATCAGAGGGGGACGGAGCGGTCAACACGAGGGTTCTTATCCCGGTATTCCCAAGAACACGAGGTGGATAGCAGAGTGAAGGTGAATGTCGACTGCGATGGAGAGTGCAAAGTGGTACAAAGCCGAGGTGAATTTGTCATTGAATCTTCTGGTGCTGTGACTGACAGTGATAGTGCACTAGAAAATCAAAATCACAGTGACAATGTTATCAAAATCGAGCAAACTCCGAGTCTCTTGATTTCGAATTCTCGGCACAACAGACTTCACAGTGCTAGATTTCACGATCATGACCATATGTCCATGCTCCAACTGACTGCCCACATGTTTAATACAGATAATGTCAGCAAACAGCTCATCATGTCCCGGCTACCGCCACACCAGATAGATCTAGCGAGGCTGAAGGTGTCTGCAGATATGGATGCTCCTTCAGGTGAGTTACAATCGAAGTTTAATAAAATAGAGGACGAATGTACTGCACTTTTTGGAGGAGACCGTTTCAATGGTATGAAACTTTTAATTGATAGATTAGGAGATTCAAAATTTGAACAGGACTGGGCTAAGCCTACTGAGCCGCTGTCTGCTGCAGATTCTGATTCTGAAGAGGACTGGGCTAGGCCTACTAAGCCGCTGTCTGCTGCAAATAAGCCGCCCCGGAATGACGATCCTGGATTGATAGATAAAGTTTTCAGTAAGATAGTCACATATGTGATAGCAGGTAATATGTTTTTAGGAGGTGAATTCGATGATAGTCGTGGATTTAATACGATGATTCATCATGATGAACCAGGGAGGCAGTGGTGGACTCATCTATGGATTTCTACAGCTCTAGAAAAAGTGAAAGGTAAGCTTGAAGGTTCGGCTTTTGAGAAAGAACATATCGATCGTGCCATAGCTGGATTGGAAACAGCTAGGGAAACGCAAAAAAAATTTCATGAAAATCAAGAATACAAAAGAGTGAAGAAGTATGGGCTGCTTAATGACTTCGTGAGTGACGATGCTGCCGTATCTTTTCTGAATAATGTGGCTAGTCATCTTATGGAAACCTTTAGAAAGTACCTGCAAGATAGACTTAGTGGGTCGAGAGAAGATGTTTTTGACTTTGATTTTTTGTTACCCATTGGTACAAGGGATCATTTCATGCTTTTGTCTATCACTTGTCAAAACTGCAAGAGTAAGGGCAAAGATGAATGCAACTCAGTGGATTTTTTCAAGAAAGATAAAACATGCGCTATTCGTATTTTCAATACGGGTGGGGGTATAAGTTCATTTCATATGAGTGCCGTAGATGAAACAGGTCGGACTAAATGGTTACCGTTTGTTACATGGCACTTATCGTATTTTCAATTACTTGGGGGAAAATATACGAAGGCCAGCAGCGTTCAAAGTTCCTTGTCAACTGAAGTTAACTGTGAAAATTTTATAGTCGAAGATGAGTTAGATGAAGAACTCGTATTTAAAAAAAAGAAAGCCTCTCTTCAAAAATTTTGGTGCGATATTCTCGCGGCTGAAACGTGTGACTCAGATGCAGGTTATTTGAATAAATTACATGATAGCTACTGCATTAGTAATCTTTACTGGATAGTTAACGAATTTGTCCGGGGTTTGAAAAGCGGTTCGAGTACTACTACTCAAGAGAACAAAATCACTGTGGATGATGTTCGAAAAACAAAATACGAGAGACCGATGGTGAATTTTCTTGCAACTCCTCAATATAGTAATTATGAATCAGGATCTTCAGATGATAAAGCTAATATAGATATGTTACGTTCATTTTTTCTAACGGCTCAACGAAGTGGTACATGCATATATTCTGCATTAAAAGGTTATATTCGATTTACGCTGGTAGAAAATCGACAGAAAAAACTTAAACAACAGAATAGTGACTGGACTGCATCCGGCGTTTACGATAATACGATTTCTTTTGACAAAGGGTTTTCACGTGACCTAAGATATTGTACTACAGCTATAGGCTTGAAACATATCGAAGGAACATTTGATATTGATACAACGGGCTATGAATCTGATAAGAAAACTTATCCAGCTTGTTCTAAGCCCATGCGAGAGAAATTTCCAGATCAGTGTGAACGGAACACTGCTGTACTGATTCGCGCGGCTGTCAAACAAGGAAAATATTTGCAGAATAAAAAATCTGCTCCATCAGGTGCCTTAGATTCAGAAGCTGGATTATCCAGTGGCGAACCTACTAGTAAGGCGACTCTCTTACGAACTAGAAAATCGCTAGCCAAATCAGTCATTTTCAAAGACGACATTAGTGTCGATGTGCGTCGTATGTATTTACTTCGGCTTCTAGCAAAATTGGGGAATAAGATGAGTGAAGTGATTCTGAAAGACTCTTCAAGTTCTTCGCGCCCGGAGGCTAGTCTAAGTGAGTGGAGTTACAGTACGATTCCTTTTAGTAAATTAGAATTAGTATTACCGGAGTCTGAGAATCAAGGCAACCGGGACCCTTTATTTCTTTTTCCTAAGGTAGAAAAATATTCGTTTAATGATCTAGTCAGCAGGGCTGCTTCAAAAACACAGAGTCAGACAGGGTTCGATGAAGATCAATATGACAGGTATAATTATAGTCAGAAAATCAGAGATAATATTGCTAGCTTAATAGGCATGTCTACATGTGGTATTAAATTCGAGAATGTCACTTATTTTGGTTTTCACAATTATTATTTTGAAACTCTTAAAACTGATAAGATAATCACTGGACAGATGAGGGTACTTGAAAAGTTTCATCCCAGTGATCATGGATCGGAGTTTATGAAAAAGTACACAATAAAGCCTCCACAAAGTACGTCTGGTCCAGGATCTAACTACAGCAACAACAGTTACCAGTGTCGCGTGGGAGCTTATCTAAAAAAATCAATGAGCTTCATCGAAGATCGACTTTTTCAACAAGATGCAGATGTAGATTTTGAGACCGTCCTCGGTTATTGTAGACAAACTACTACAACAATTTTCCAGCTTATAACTGAATGTGTGCAGTTCACGAAGGTGTTGCAAGATGATAAGATAATGATTCTCAATATGCTGGATACTAAATTTGAGATAACCGCCCCAGTCGCAGGACCAAAACCTGTTGATAAAGATGCTCTTAATAAGTCTCTTAAAGATGTATTTATCGATTTTATGCATTTTTTCGATCGCTTACAAAAAATGTTTGCACCGTCCAGGCTTGCAGCAAAATACCAGACCAGCGCAATTGCTACACAGCGGCTTCAGGTTTCCAAGTTTACTGATTCTGTAGAAAACAGTAAATATAAAGGACTAAAATCAGACTCCTATGTGGATATTGACGACTATGCAGCGCTATCAGAACTCTATGCAATATCGTATTTTTTGTTACATACACAGATGAGTTTTGAGGTTTCGGATGAACCCGGATATAAGCAAAACGTATTGAGATTTTTTAATGATGATATTAGCTTTAAAGTTGTACCATTTCATATTCGTTGGCATGACATTTCTGAAGCTCTGAATGACAAAGTTGTATCTGGAATATGGACAATTGAAGATGCGGGTTTAGCATTCTCTGATTCACCTGAAAGCTGGCAGAAGATTGAAATAGTCCAAAAAGTTTTGTTGAGTAAACAATTATCGAGAATCGCAGTTCTTGAAACTTTATCGGAGGAACGCTCAGATACCAGCTTAGTTTCAATAATAGATAAGAATAAGCTTGACGCGGTTTTATCTTGGGATAAATTTGTTCAAGTTCCACTTGATGAAGATACAATCAATGTACTACAAAATGAAATTACTACTTCGAGATTTGATCGTATCCATATGATATGGAAGGCATCCAAGGTTGACCATATTGACCTAGAAAAAACTTTGGACAGATTAAAGGCTATGCGTGGCACGTGCGTTAGTGATACAGATGCATTTGAGATTTCAGAACCACGAACGCACATAAGATCAGTACTACGACTGTCTGTGAAAAAGTTTTTGTCTGGAAATGAAAATTCTTTGGACAGATTTAAGAGTAGTTTAAAAGGTATAGCTGAGTTGAAGACAATTAATCTTTTAAATTTTGATAAAGATGCAGAAAAACTATTTTTCCTAAAGAATTTTTTTGTAAAGTTTGATACTAAGAATCTGCATTTGAGAATCTCTGTACCTTGTAAAACATCCAGTTCTCTTGATACATTTCCCTGTTTGCTGTCATGGAAAGATCCAGTGCCTGGCCCATATGCCATTGTACGTACTGCTGAACTGGAAAAATGCGCAACGAGCTTGATATTGCTTGCAGAAGAAGCAAAAATTGATATATCACCGGTAGGCATAGTAAAATCAGCAGATCTTTGGAAATTATTTAAAGAAGACCAAGTCTTAGATGTTAATAAGAATTTTATAGAGAAGATTGCATGGGACTTGACGACGGATCTTATAAATAAAGTCATTATTCGAGTAAAGATCATAGGTGACGATTTTAAGAAAATATCTGTAGATGGTGAACAGTATAGCAAACATAGTAGTATAGTCTCAACCTCCAAACGGCCCAGTCTATCGGCGTTATTCTCGGACAAAGATCTCATGCCAGATTTTTCAAATATCAGTTTTCATGGCGTAAAACTAGATTTAATAACAGATTTCTATAAGAATCAAGATTGCTATGCTGAGATACAAAGTGACGCGCTTAAGAGGTGCCACTGGCTATCAGCGATAGAGGGCGAGAATAAAGATGAGGTTCTGCAGCTTGGAAAACGCTCGAGTGCTACGCGAAAATTTATGGCGCTTAGTGGGATAGATAGTTCCGGAAATATACCGAATTTATCCATGATTGGTAATGGTCCCGATCGATACATACTCGGTCCTGAGCCGATGGCTAACCCTTTTAACGAAAGTAAATATTTCTGGAACATTCTTGATACTGACCTTGTAAAAAAAATGAAATTTTATGATATATCAGATTCATCCACACCTGGCAAAGAAATTAATAATGATTTCAAATTAGATGATAAGTGTGATATGTATAACTCATCGTCAATTCAGGAGTTCCTTCATAAAGTATTGTCTATGTTTCCGACTGGCATAAACTCTTCTCTTTACGAAAGAGACCATCCATTATGGCATGCAATAAAACAATTTTTTCGACTTTACAGACGTAATTTTGTCCAAGCATCTGGATGTGGATATTTATCAAGGTCAAGTAAAGGTGATAGGGCTGCTATTGCTACTTCTAATATTTGTGAAATGTGTTATGAGGATACTAATGAAAATACAATCTCTAAATTTGTTAATGAAGGTGATAGAAAAAATGATGATGAGCAGAAAGATAATATATGTGACTCACTTTGTGCTTTTACCTCCCCTATTGGTGACATAAGCTATACTATCGATGATAAAAATTGCAAAGATGACAGAGGTTTTGCCAGTGTGGATTCTGCAATATACGCCGATGACCAAACATCTTCTCTAGATCTTTCTAGAGGACTTGCTGATGGATTTTCATGTCAAGCACAAGGAAGTATAGGTTTTTTAGACAAACGTGATTTGCTAAGTCATTTTTATGAGAGAACTGGTAGTTCACCAGATGATCCTGGAGTTTTAGGGATGGATGCAGTTGATGCTCTATTCAATAGTTTTAGTAATAATATGGAGCCGATAAGATATCTTGCTTGGAAGAATCATCCAGGTTATAGATTTTTTGAAAATGCAGCACGATCTTGTTGGGTAACAAGATCAAATGCAGACAAGGTGATTAATGTAAGTGCAAGCGGGAGAAGTGAATTGTCAAGTAATTACATGTCAAATCTTTACCATAGAAGAGAATTGGTTGGAAGCTCATCTTCTATTCTATGGGACTCAATTCTTTATTTGTATTCAGAGACAGATGGGCGTTTTCCTGACTGGGGTGGGCTCGGTCAGATTAGTACTTTTGCATTATCTCGGGGCTTAGAACGTCTGATATTTCGTCATCCAGAGGCTATAATTGAAGAACTTAGTACGTCACCTCGCACTGCTGGTAGGATATTAGAGCTAATATCATTTCATGCAGGCTCTCTGTATCCTCCTATTGGAGAAGACGTTGATAGTACTGGTGGCAGCGATTCAGAATTGACATCTGTAACGTCAAAGTCTCATACCTCATCAAGACCTAAACTGGCAAGGCTGAAATCGGCTGATGCAGTCGCTGCACATTATCAAGAAGAAGAGGCTATTTTACTTTGTTATTTAATGGTAAAAATATACAATATGTGGTGTGAGTTCACACTATCGCACGTTCATAGTCACAGTGAAGAGTTCTCACGCTCGAGATCAACATTATTCTTTACTGAAATGATCGATATTGTAAGAAAGGCATTACTATCGGCTATGGATTTACGAATACAATACTCAGGATTGATTTTACTATATAGCTTTTCCGCTGAGATATCAAAGCTCGCCATGCTTGAAAATGACACCGTACTGAGATATGGTCGACCTTTCGATATCAATGCTATCGGCTATGAACTCCGGAAAGGATCTGGTGATAGGAGCTCATATTCAGAAAAAATAAGCCAACTATTGAATTTCAGGATATTAGAAGCTATGGGTCCACGTTCATCAGAGCGTGAAGAATGGCCGAAAAAAATTAATCTTTCAAATGAGCTCACACTTGGTGATGATAAAACAGATTTTATTTCGAGTCTTCTACCTGTGTTAACTTCTGATATGTCGACTATTGAGATCTCCAAAAATGCTATCCAATCAGGTAAAAAGTTTTTGGCTCTCAGTGATCGACAACTAGATCATCTCTATAAAGTACGCGTCAAGGCTGCCTCAGATATTTTATTGTATTCTGAATCTACAGATCCAGATCTGAAAATGCCAAAGAAAAGTTCAGCGCTCAGAATATTACACGAAAAGTTATCTTCATACAAAGGTTTTTTACTAGATAGTAAACTCTCCAGTCTAATGGGTCATAAGAATATTCGAACTGAGATTATCTCACGTACTAGAGAGCCTGAGGGCGCATTTGATATCGAGGCTTCTCGTATTCATAGTGACACTCTCATGTTAGATCTTAGCGTCAAGATTGCGACCTCAACTGGTGAAAAATCTTTATGCGGCGCATATTGGAGAGGAGACTGGAATCCAGTGAAGCAGAGTTCACGATCTTCAATATCTGAAAGTAAAAAATTCAAAATAGATGGTATTGGTGACACTGTGAAAGGGACTCCTGAGGATGGTTCTGACGATCAACGTAAACGTATTTTGTTATTCAATACATTAGCAAAGCAGATTCCAGGTTGCGGAGACGTAGAAGGGAAACTCACACGTCCAAGTACAAGAGTTAATGACACATATCGCCGTGATAAATGGTTTGAGGATTCTCGGTTTTATGATAAGATAACATCAATAACATTCTTTGATTGGCTGAATCAGGCATATAAGATGCTAAGTGAGCCAGGTGTCGATATTAGCAATGAGAGTTTATTTGATTTGTACCCACAACTCAAATTGAAGAGACTAGATAATAGTGATCTGAATCAAGTATGTACTTTTAAGCTTCAAGGTTTCTTTGATAAAAGTTCCCTTGCTAAAACAAAGGGTGCTGACACAGTTGATAGAGAATTAATTGCTGAAGACATAGAGGATGCGCCTTATGATGGGGTTCGAACAAATATTCTGCTTACAAATTGCTTATCTTGTCGAATAACTATTCAAAATCGTGTTTATCTAGATGAATTTTTACCAGGTCCCGATGGGAAAAGTAGCCTACATCAATTTTCACAAAGTGTTGATCAGTCTCAATTTCAAGGCTACCAGATTTCAATCGATAATCAATGTATGATAACAGAAATACTCCATATCCAGTCGAATAAGAAGCACCAAGAATTTTTAGTTTTGAATAGCTCATCTAGCAACCGTTATTCTTATCGATATCCATTTAGTATAGGGGTCGGGAGAAGCATTCTGGGGATTAGAGCCACTTACGAGACATATCTGTGCGATCCCTATAATAACACTACGAATAATGCAGTTACAGTATTAGATGAAGAGACTAAGGCGTCAATCGTCAGCTCTGTTAATGTTATTAATTATGAAGCTGTTACCGCCAGTTCAAAATTAGAAAACTTCAAAAATGAAGAAGAATATACGAAACAATTTACAAATTGGGCGAACACTACTCCCTTGAGAATTTTTATTGAGTTTAGATTTACAGGTTTGATTCTGGACAAAATAGAGGAATTCTATGGTGTCCCAACGGCTGTTAATAGTGGTGGTGAGAAAAATATAGAGGGTCTCAAGAAAGTGTTGAGTTTTTTGAGATCGTATGCTACAGAGATGGGTTCCTTAAAGTCGTCCAATCATTACACTGCTGTCCAGGCACACTTGACGAATCACGTCACTGACACTAGTAGTCTTAGAGAGTATACCTTTTCATTTTTTAGGTTGGAACATGGTTCGGCAATGGTACCGCTAAATTCTGATACGAGTCCGATTTCCTTTACTGATAGAGACATAGTAAAAGAGATATTATTCAGAATACCTACTTATCCTATCGATTGTTCAGGCGCAAAAGACAACGTCCATACTCTGCACACTACTTACAAGGTATCTGAAGACAAAAGCTCTCTCATTGAAAATCAATCTTATATTTCTTTAGAACCGCATACACGCAGTATTCCAGATTCTTCTCAGATACAGTTCACCAGTCAGATCAATAAGAGTGTGGGTTTAGCAGCAGAATTGAGCTCCATTAATAGTAGATCCCGTAGGCTGGTATCACTATCAATCTCGGTACTTGTGTCTAACTTCCATGACTTCAGTGAGCAGGCGCAAAATCATACTATTACTCCTTCACTCTACCGATCGGTTTCTGATCAAACTGTGCTTGGGAGATGTTGGATTTTAGCAGAGGATACAGACAGTACTACCAGTGCATCGGAGAGAGCAGTGATCGCAAGGGGCAAGCCAGATGGAGGATTAAAGCTCCTTTGGAAAATATCAATTTTGCCTAGCAATCTTGAAGGATGTATTCAAAGATGGCGAAATCCACCTCGACTCGTAGAAGATTATAGTCAAAAATTTTGCCTTGTCTTACCAACAGATGACTACTTTGAGACCGATCGCTCATGGGGTCGCCGCCGCGAATCTGATGATGATGCCAGGGGTATTTTTAAGAGATTGGAGAGTAATCTTGCTCTCAAATCTTACATAAATTCAGATTCTAATCAAAGGCGGCGGGGCACAGAAGAACAGTCTCAAACTACGGATTTTGAGTTTATGCTATTCTGGAGGGCCATGAAGCCTAAGGTTGGGAGGGCGGTTGTGGGATCTGACGATGGAGGTACTTCCATTGAGACTGGCGAGTCCAGTCCATCGAATCGGACTCCAACTAACTTACTATCGACTGAATTATTGGTGAAAATTATTGAGTTGCCCTTACGACTTGTAGATGTACCTTCTAGAAACTTAACTTTAGTGTTGAATAAGGATGAAAATGAGCCCAAAACCGTTCCAGGACCAAGTGCTCCCATTGACCCTAATCCTCAAATTTCTTCTGGCGGAAAAGGCAAGGGTAAATTAAAAGGCGATAAAAACGCGAAAAGGGAAGATTCGAAGTTGCACTTAAAGTTACAGTGGCATCACCCTACACTGGGGTTATTTGACGTAGTTTTGTTCAAAGCTTCTTCAGATAATCTTAATACTAGTCCTGGTGCAGGTGCCATCGGGGAAGAAGACTCGGATGAATCGTGTCTGAGAGTTTGGAATTTATTAGCGGGTTTAAAAAATATCGGCTATCTAAAATTACAAAAAAATGTTTCTAGAGGGAAAGCAGGAGAAAATCCTGAAGCTCAGCCTAAAGATACTTTTTTATTGATAAGAGTGCGATTTATATCTGCAGTGAAAATTAATAAAGTCGACCGAGGAAACTTTAATAAATTAAGTGACAAATTAGAATCAGAGCAGCGATATCATATGTCGTACGCAATAAAGAAAGAAAAATCTAGTAATGATCATTACAGATTGTTTCAATACCCATTTGTTAATGATGTCGTTGATGATGATGGAGGTAGAACAGCTGTTATCGCCCAAGAAAAAATTCCATCGGTTGATACTGATATCTGGAATCACTACGCTTTTGAGGATGATGAGACAATGAATATTTCTAGCTCTTCTAAAAAATCTACAACATTTTTAAAAGGACCAGTCTGTCTATTCAAAGTTGTGAAATCATTTAGTGGTAGTGGTGGCCTCCCTTATTTGATACCTGTTAATACACAGGAAGGAGATTCACAAGATGAGTCAGGAGATAATCAATCAAATTTATGTGGACTCTACTCAGTTTATCTTTCACTCCACAACACTCTTCGATCCGGTGCAGGAATACCATTGACAGAGATAAAAAAACTAAATTGGATCGATCGTCTTCCTTCACTTGAAGAACTGACAATTATGGAATGGATTTTGGATGGCACTGATAAGAAAGCTAGTACTTATTTGAAAGTTACAGAGGAGGAACAAGCATCAATAATTGTGCTATTGAGCAAATTACTAACAGTATTCGAAAATATACCAAAGTCTGAAAACTATTTACAAGAATATTGTAATAAGTTCCTATCGCGTCTATCACATCTAATCAGTAATGATGTGCAATCGAGTGTAAACGTACATGAGTTTTTTACGAATCCACTGGAATTTATATATCATACATCGAACTGTTTGTCCATATCGGCAAGTAGATGGCCTCTGTACACGGGTTCTTTTAGAAATTCAGTTGATAGAACACATATTAGTTACAAGTATGATCAACTATTGCTGATCAAATACTACATCTATCATAAAGTTCTATCGAATAAAAGCAAAGGAAAGACTGAGGTTGGAAGTGGTAATATGAATAAATCTGGTATGTTGAAAAATATTACACGGCCTTCCAATATAGGTAACAGTGAATTTTTACCACTTGTTGGTCTTACGGGTGTCGAGTTACATAATTGGATTTTTGGACCCAGTTCAGTGGCTGAGATTTGGCCGAAGTCCGGAGACTATGGTAGAACTACTTCTCAGATTGGAGTTGGACAGGACTTAGATAAATGGTATGAAACTTCGTTTATTGCCTCTCCGTTATTACAGCATCGTACGATAAAATTTTCACTAAAAGATTGGTGCGATAATATCAACGTTGCTAATGAAGACATTGAGTATATAAACGATTTTCAAAAGATTAGTAGTGGCGTCCACCTTGATATAATTGGCACTAGTAAGTCAGAATGTCAAAATGTGGGAGAATATAAGGAGTGTCACCATGACAATGTACGCGTTCTGCATCATAAGTTCAGGTCTGCTACAACCAATAAGTATGCGCAACATCGATCTAAATTTGAAAATAAGTCTTCTGTTCATAGTGAGTATGTATCATACCGGACAAGGTCTAATAATAATTCGGAATGGCACAAAGGTATTGTTAAGATCACACATTTCAACAAAATTAAAGTGTGTTCACTTTGGTCCAGTGAATATGAAGAAGACGGGGGCTCTGGACATAAGCGTTACGTTGTCCCAGGTACAGAAAATTACTATTTAGATTTTTTAGTGCCTGAGAAACACCTGCGGCTGGACAAATATCATTACGAAAGTCCAGTATCGTATAAGTTCGAAGATATAATTATCAGAGTACATGACAAAGTTGGTAGGAATCGTGTGTTGAGTGAAAACGAGAAGAGTCCCAGTTCGGAAATTAAGATTCAAGATGATCTGCTCAGAGTAGAGCCGCCACGTGCTCAGACTACGAATAACAACATATCCGATATTGATCACTTAGGCAACTTCTGGTTCTACCTTCTGGAATCTGCCTATGTTTCGCAGACTGATCAGTTTCATAAATATAGTATCAGACCAGAAGCTAAGAGTGCCGTAGCTTTACCGGATGGATTGTTTTCTGCTCAAGGTAGTTATTTTCTTACTGAACCGTCGTCTGATGCTGGTACTGGCACTTTGCCACTTGCCAATGAATCTGATCTTGAAAATCTCAGACAGGATATAATGAGGCAGTGGTATCTTGAATCTGGTTCTGAAAGTTCGGATCCTAATGGAAATCAGGAATCGGGAGGCGTTAATACAGCCAACGAATCCGCTCCAATTCATTATAAAGAAGATATGACGACCGTATATGAGGTTGTACTAAAGACACTTGTTCTAGGGAACTGCACTCATTGTGAGAAAACTCGTAAGGCTGCACATCTATGGCTACTACAGCTGAGACAAAATCAGTCTGATTTGAATAATCATATCTCTACTGATGAACAAATAAATACCGGGCGTGAAGTACTTTGCGACGATGCTATAAAGACTTCATTGATTATGGATAATAAATCTGCCAACCCAACTCAGGCTGATATTGATAAGGAAATCACTGCGTCGCAGAACTGGGCATCCACACTATTATTTGAGATGATAGCAGAGAAAAGAGCACGGCCACATCAACCTGGTGTGTTAGTTTGCTCTACACTTGCACTGAGAGGGGGTGTGATAGAGAAAATGGACGACCTTGGAAAAGTTAAATATAATTCCGAATTGAGGGTATTTTTTCGGACGTTGGCTCCAACTACAGGTAATAACGAGAAATATCGTCTGTATTCAATTGACCCGTTATCAAGTAAAGGCGGTAATGATACTAGTCCCGTGAGTACAAGTTTATTGCTAAAGTCAACGAATGGAAGTGGTGGTCGACTCCTCATAGAGGATGTTGAGAGTAAGATTAAAGGAGGTGAAATTATAATCGAGAACACTCCCTCAACTCAATCCCGCTTTATTCAAGTACCAATGGGTGGAGGAAAGACATGGTTTTTATTCGAGATTATTGCGATGCGACATTTGTCATTATTGAATGGTAATGGAGTTGTAATACTTGTTTTACCTTTACCACTTTTACAAAGCTCTTTGCCGAAACTATCTGCGCTTTTTCAAGACGCTTTTAACCTACAAGTCGTGAAACTTGAATTCAACATAAGTGATTATTTTAATCCAGAGTCTGATATCAGTTCAGGCGAGTCTAAAGACTTGAGCGAATACCTGACTTCATTTTTAGATAAGAAGAAAAGTACTGATAGCGATGATGAGAGTCAGACAAAAGATAAAGCAGCTGCATCTGGGAATAAGACTAATAGTAAATCTGATTCAGCTGCTGCTAAGAACACGCAATCGAAAAAATCAAAAGTTCCTCAAGTGTCCAGCTTTAACAGACTCGGTTGGAACACTCGACGTTTGAAATCACTATTATGGGATTTGAGGGTGTCTGCTCAATCTAGAAATAAAATTTATGTTTGTACTGGATTTTCACTCAGAATTTTACAGTTATTGCCACTTTTAGCTTGGAAACAATGGGAGCAGGCAATGACTGGTATTAAAAATTCAAAAGACAACGATGTCTCAGATAACCGCACTATTACGCAAGATGATGGCGAAGGTGACGATTCCGATAATAAGACGATACCTTATGTCAATGAGGCTCCTGCTTCGCTTACCTCTAATTCTAATAATTTTGTACAGCTCTTCCTACTTCAAGATATCATGACTGAAATGAAAAGGGCACGAATTTTAATAGATGAATTTGATTCAACGACAGCCTCAGATACAGATGTAAATGCTGGGTACGGTGAAGCTAAACCTATTTCTCCTATATACTTGGAATCTACAAGAAAATTTTTCGAAAGTTTCATGTATTTTCTCTATTCTAAAGACTACCCAGAAAGTATTCGTGATAAGTTTTCACTTGAGACTTTGGTGGCAGGGAATCAAGCGCCAGTAGTCCAACTTATGAAGACGACCGATTATGATAAAAACAAATCGAATAGTATGGCTATTGATGGAAAAAATCCAACAGAATGGGACGATATTCTTCAACACTTCTTCAAAATGCTATCAGTGCAGTCTACCTGTCCATCAGGTGTCTTATCCGGTTTTCAAGATGTCATGGGAGCACTGAGCAAAATGCCAGGCGTAACTGGAGGAGGAGCGTCACGGTTACCAGAACAAGTAGTCAAAGACTTTCTTGGTTCTAGTAAAGATTATTCAGCTATGTTTTCAGATGGTACCATTGCTGTTGAGTATGATCAACAAGCAGAGTTTGAAGTTGCTAGAATATTACTTAAAACAGAACTTGTTCAAGCTTTACAGACTCTTCCAGATAAAGATTATTCAATATCTAAAAAAGATCCTGTTAAAATACCAACTATTCTACCTGCTAAGGATGCTAAAGTTATTGAAGATGCTCGTCTTCAAAACATATGGCAAGCTGTTTTACGGACCTATTTGTATTGGTTGGCTGCAAATATAACACTAGATAATGTTGGTTTATTTATAGAATGGATGGTTGCCGCAGCTACACGACATACATCAACAGGTAGTCGAAGAGCGGGTTATGAAGTATTGAAAAGTTGTATTGAAAGTGATGATACTGATGCACCATGGTCAAAATCTAAAATGTCAAATGATGGTCTTTTGGCAGAGCGCTTGAATAGCTTAAACCCACATGATAATTCTTATACAAAGTACGTGTCTCCTATTGTGGCTTGTATTAAAGAGAATCAAAATATTTTACGAAGTGCCAAATCCAAGCCTCAGGATGCTGTGAAAAATGCACTATGGGTCTATTTAGATTTTTTTGCTTGGCTTACAACGGCTCGTATGGTTGGAAATAATAAATATGTTGGCTTCCATCAACGTCTTATGGAAAATACATCAGCTTCTTTTACGTCTTTATCGAATCATGTCATCGGATTATCTGGTACAGTTCGGCAGAATCAGTTTTTGCCACCCTGGATTAAACAGATGGTAGAGAAACCAGTTAAGTCTGATCCTGGAGGTTCAAATCTAAAGTCTGAGAATCTCTCAAAAACTTCTACCAGGATTCTAGATAGAACGCTACATTTTCAAGACACAGATAAAATTGGAATGTTTGTTTTGGCAAATGATATACTACCGGGACGACCGGAAATGCTGCTCGAGGAAATCTTCAACGACAAAGATGGTGTAAATGGCTTGAATAAAAAAGAGAAATTACATGCCATAGTTGATGCTGGTTCACTTTTGAGAGGTAGCACGAATCTTACTGTGGCTTGTCGAAGCTTAATCTGGATACTAGATAGACAATCAAAAAAACCTAAGCTATCAGCATTGGAGGAAGCTAGTGCAATCGGATTTTTTGACCCAAGTGATCGCTATACATTACTGATCGCCAAAGAAAACATATCATCATCTACTCAAGTTGAAGAAAAGAGCCAAGTTGATCCGTTATTTGGTGGTGACGAATCAGAAGATTTGAGCTCCCCATGCGATGATGCATTTGAAGGGTCATCTAAAAATCTGTCTGAGCATGAGAGAGCATCTAGTGAAATGTACCAAAAAATACTGAAGAACTACAAATTGTTGCTAAACACAGTGGGAGAGACAGACGCGGATGCTGTTTTAAATCAGCTAAAAGAAACTTTGGCTCTGAATAATGAACAGAATCCACGATACAAGCTGATTCAATATATTGGACGATCACATACAACAGGAACCGATGTACCACTTATTGAAGATAAGGAAGCTACTACGATTTTTACTACAGGTCCAGATTTGAGTAATAATGAGTATCAACAAGGCCTTATGCGACAACGTAAGCTATTGGAAACACCAAAAAACCACAATGTACCGGTGCAAAAATCCATTCTTGTTACCGATCTTACTAAAGAGCGCTCGATGTTGAAAATCATTGAGGGTACAAATAGGAAGCAAATATCCGGTCGTGACCCAAAGAAGCTGAACTGGCAAGACGTTTGGGATATGTCAATGAAAATCGAATTTTTACAAGATAAGTCAGCCTCAAAACGCGCTAAGAGTAACGTCTTGCGTGAAGTTGCTGCCAGATACATTAGGGACGTTCGGACGGAAATAATGGATTTGCTAAAGACTCGTCAGTCTTTGAATATTGAAGCCCTAGCCCGTAGCATTACGGATTCATCACATATTGAACAATTTAAAAATTCTGATATTACAAATTATGTTACTGACGGATTAGCACAAAAGTCACTTTTTCAGTACGTGGAGGAACAGGTGTTGTATCCTATGTTAACCGATAAAGGTATTGATGATTTGCTTCTTCGTAATCAAGAGGAGAAAGCTGCATTAGGTCTTGAATCTAATGAGAGTGGTGGATCTGATGAGGAGACTGACTTGAAGGGACTGATTAAAAATTCAATTGAAAAAACTAATGGTGAAATTCAAAAAAAACTCGGAAGCCTTGGATTTAAGGCTACATGTAGTCAACAATTGACACAACCTTTCGCAGCGATTAATATCATAGACAAGGGAGAATGGATGGATATTGAGAATCTTAGATTTAGCGGTAATAAAGAACTTTTGGCTAAGCTGCAGGAAGCTGCTTCTGATATATTAAAAGATCAAAATCAACAAATTTGTCAGGAGGTAGTAAATTGGGCTGAATTGAATATGCGACAAACGTCTGAAATGATTAAATCTATATATAGTACATTTGAAGAAGAATTAGATGCCAGTATTAATATTTTTGCAGAGCCAAGTAATAACGCAGCTGATAAAGCTGATTTAGATTCAATCTCAGCAACGGCTCCAATTGTCGTGGTGCAAACACAGCAGCAGCAACAGCAGCAGCAGCAACAACAGCAGCAACAGCAGCAACAACAGCAACAGCAGCAACAACAGCAGCAACAACAACAGCAACAGCTGATGGATGATAAACAAAAAAACTTTGCTGAGATGATGGCAAAACACCTCACAGGGGCTGTGCGTGTACTACCAACGTGGAGGCAACAGGCTATTGCAGGTCAGCAAAGCTACGATCCTCGTAATGTTTGCGGTTGGCTCCAAGCACTTGTGATGTCAAGTAATGCTGATTACCAAAGATATTCTAAAGAGCCTTCTTCACCCAGTGGCACTACTAGTGTGATACCGAGTTTAGGGCTAAAAGACTATTTTTTACCGTTAGTAGGGACATCAGATCCAAATTCAGTGGAGCCTCCAGTCTCTATTATAAATGACACTGGGTTTAGATCAGATAAATCGAAGATTATTTTATCTGATCGAGTGAAAGATATCATTTTATTAGATCCTATTTTTCGTCAGATTTTTGTTAGTCGGGATCTTCCTTTTTTTTGGCGTCGTGAAAAAATATATAAAGGGGTAATATACCATAAATGGCACAATTTAAATCAGGAATTTACAACATTTGATCCACAGGAAATTCAAAAAGTTTTACTTGTAAAACAACGTCTAAAAAAATCGAGCGCTTCCGGACCGTCGACAGCTTCCGGACCGTCGACAGGACAGTCGACAGAGTCTCAAAGCCGAGTTCCTTTATATAAAACAGCACTTATATCTCAAGATGAAGCCAATACATTTCAAGATTGTATGGAAGCTGATTTGACTGGTTCAGGGAATCCACTCAGAAGCGTTTTAGATGAAGATCTTGAAATTATGATTCTGGATAGTGGTGCTCATGTATTTGCAGCAAGTCATCCCCCTCCTGAGATGATTGATTGGAGCCAAGTTCGTCGTGATGAGAAGTCTGATTTAGAGATGAGTTCATCCGATTTACAGCGATTAATCAAAGATTCGAATTCTAAGAAAATTATTATTAAACTGGAGGTTGATAAACCGAATGCCGGGGAATGCGAAGTGAAACACGTGTCTGAATTAGGTCAAAATATCCCACCAACTCTACTAATAGAGGCCAATGTAAGCACAATACAACAAATCAAAAAAGGCACAAAATCTGAACCTATTAGTGTATCTTGTAAGGATTTCATTCTGGAGTTTGAGAATAATACCAATATATTGGCAAAGGTTTCACCTGCCAGTACTAACGAGTATCAGTTGACGTTAAATTCTGAGACGATTGGGCTGGATAAATATATTCAATCGATTTTTGTTAGACGAAATTTAGATCTTTTGAAAAGACACATCAAACAGAGTATGGAGCAAGAAATTACGACGAATAATTTAGTTTCATCGTATACTGTATGGCGACAGAGGCTCATATCTCTTGACGAAACTATTAGTGCTGCAATGGTTCCGATTCTTCTTTTGCAGGGTCACTCGCGAGGATTATTCGATCTAATTAAACTGAGTAAGAGTCGGTGTGAACTTTTGAATGACGAGGATGATATTGATGTTGGTCCTGGAAAGTGTGATGCACAAAATTATGACGTTAAATTGCGTAAACCTAATTTTATTGAGGCTTTGATGATAGACACTGTGCGAATTGATACTGATATATCGTTGTTGGCTGGTGAAGATGTAAAAGATATCCCCTCCAAATACTTGGGTAAAAATACGAAAAATGACGATGATATAATCAATACGCCATCAACAGCAGAGGGTGATCACATCAATTCAGATTCAGATTTTGATCTTGAATCCGAATCTGATGATGACACCACGGTCCAAGACGATGGTACTAGTGGGGCCGGTTCTTCGGACAAAAAGATTACACAATTTTGGAGAGACAAGTCTAATTTTGTAGAGAGATGGTTGTGGAGAATGGCAGTTTTTGGAGGTAACATCTTCAGAGTTGAGAAATTGAATGAAATAACTATCTCAGAGGCTCTCTCGAAACGACTTAGCTCTAATGGAGGTGATAGTGATTCAACAATAGATGAGAATATAGTTCGTATTCAGCTCTTACTCCATTTATTGCTTGAGAATGATGAGATTTATTCAGACGAGCGTGCCGTTTTACGTGAACGTGCGAATGATGACAATATGATTTTAGATGCTGCACGAGTCGCATTAATCAAGGCTACAGGAAAAGAGGTGGAGGTATTTGGAGCTGTAAATAACCTTTTTCCATCGGAGTCATCTTTAACTACAGTAAATTTTAGAATTACACGAATTAGTACCAAACCAAACAAGGTAATAAAAGGAGGGTTATTCAAATATATCGGTCCTAATCAACAATTTAAAGTTCAGTTCTCTGCAAAAGTGAAAGATTATTTAGAGAGTGGAAGATTTTATATAAAACATCCAGATACAGGGATGTTTGAGCGCCTTGAGAATGCACCAATATTGAAGAACCTATTTTCAGAAAACAAACATATCTTAGGTAAGATGCCTGGTGGTTCTACAGACTCAGATGAGAAAGAAGCATTACAAATCTATATCACAAATGATGTTGTTTCCGAAGATGAAAAATACAATACTTGGGAAGTGCAGATTACATTACCCGATAGTCAGCACGATTTCAACGTTATAATCGGGCGGGTTGAAAGTGAGGATCAGGCGAGTGCAATGGTATTGAAACAGCTTCGAAAATATAGTGCTGCCGATCTCTCAGTAACTTTAGAAGAAAAAGCTCGTGATAAAAATAGTCTCTTCAAAAAAGTAGGGAACAATAATTTATACACAGCATCTTTTCAATTTGCGATTGTTAATAGGTCTGATCAAATAAAACATGGATTATATATGTTGAGAAATAATAACCTGAATGACAATGATGAAATGCGTGATAGGGAGGAAAAACGAAACTTTTACTTGAAAATACGCGATAAAAAAAAATCGGTACAAAAGTTAGCCTTAGGTACGGATTTGAGTCAGCTTCTCCTACCTTTTAAGGAGTATCATAAAGACCAACACTATGGGACTATCAAAGAATTTACTATTGACGGCAGTCCAATTGACGGCAGTCCAAGCTCAGAACAAGTGCTCACAGTCGAGATTGCACCGGTACAACCAACAATAAGTAACAGTCTTTTAGAACAGATGCGCATCTATGCAGAAAAAGAACTAAATGATAAAATGCGCCATTCCAGCGAAGTGAGGGAAGCCTATACGACCCACAGAGATGATAATAAATTTAGCGACTCGATATTATCAACACTGTATGAAGTATATATTTTTTAGATGTGTTCCAGGAATTGTCATGGATCACACTTATCAGTGTGCCTCTGAATTAGTTCTCGCATCTTGATCGACTTCTCCAGTTCATGCATTGTTTTATGCTGATCTGAGTGTACGTATATGCTTGTCAAGACTTATTTAGTAGAATTCTCGGTCCGATGTGGGATGAACTATGTAATACCCGATAATTACTGTTTAGAAAATAGTGCAGTGGCTAGGATTCTATCGGAAGGTCTACCACCTCCCATTGAATGGGGGGACTTCTGCTTAGGTGTACTTCGCAACCTAGGCAACAAATTACTATTAGAATGCACCATTTGAGTCTTCTTCACTTTTCAAAACTTGATACATGTATTTCAGTGTAAGAATGAATTGGGTTAATATCTATATTGCCGGTTTTAAGATCGGTCTACTTCGTTCTTACAGTGATAAGTGAGCTACTACTACTGAGTATCGAATCCTCAATGATGCAGATTAAGTGAATAATTATCCACTTTAACTACTAAGTCCATTATTTTGAATTTTGATATTGCACTATATATTAGGGCTAAAGCAATTATTACTGTAAGTTCAGTTCTTTGTGTGTGTCAGACTCACTGGATTAGTTTAGTGATCATCGGTCACGCTGTTGATTGTAACTCTTGAATTAACGAGCCGTTTAACTCTTAGCATCTCGTCAAAGCTATTACTATTAGATTTAATCACAGTGTATGTTACTGTCGGACGGAGACGAGTATATCAATTTGTAGACTGAATTATGATCTGATCAATTAGGTTGTGTTCTTGAAGATTGTAGATTACTTTGTACTGGATTCTCAATGCAAATATAGTTACTTCTTGAACTTGAAGAGTGACACCATCAGTAGCATCTTCACCCAAAGCAAAGAAATATATGAGATCGTATTAAATTTCTGGCAAAGAATGACAATGTCAGGATCATTTCGGCATACTTTGAACGATAGTAACACTTCAGTGCTCGACGAAACGTCTGATGAATATGCGCAGATCTGGAGATGTAAAATTACTATAAAGGATAGCTTTCACTCAGTTGTTGGACTAAGTAAAGATAATGCAGGAGAGGCTTTATCTGTGATAAAAAAAATTTCTAAAGAAAAGTTGGATGTGAAGTTGAATATTGGAAGAGAAAAAAACTCTGGAAACTCTCTAACTGAAATACTAAATGTTCCCGCTGATTCTCCTAGTGAATTTACAAAAAAAATCATAGATGAGTTTTATAAAGACAGGTTAAAGATTATTAAGATTCTGAACGATGTTGATAAGACATATTATACTAATGTTGCCGGTTATTCTTACTCCTCACAAAATGTCGTTCAAATTATGGATCTTAAGAATTACGATCGGTATCATCCTTTTCCTAAATTTGGTGAAGTTTATCTAAAGGAGAGACTCCCAATCATGCAGTGGACAGTGGACGAGAGCGCGACAGTTAATGGCAATTTGCTTCCCTCGTCATTTAGTTTTGGGAAAGTCGCTTATGATGCAGATCAGTCATTCAACAAAAGCTTACAGAGCTATATGAGTAGGCCTGCTCCAGATAAAAAAAATGTCGAGCAAGAAACAGTCTGGCATTCGGCGATCTTAGCATACATAGGTCTATGTATTGACTGTATCTGTGACAATCTTCCACAGTCCGGCCCCGGGTGCTTCGAAGTTGAAAAAATTGACTCAGAATATAAATTTGAAAGGCTCAAGCAGTTTTCAAACCACAATGATGATTCGGATCCCGAAGGCATGGCATTTTTGTCGAATTTATTACATCTGCAAGATGAAAAATTTAGATCGGAAAAGCATTCGTTTAACACAAATTTGTTACATGTTTTGAATTTATTACATCTTTCCGATAGAAAAATTTCACTAGACATTCACTATTTTGATCAACCACAGGAAGATGGTCAAGATTTATTGTCAATTGAAAATAAAACTAATAGATTAATGGACATTGTTCAACACTTTGCGGATGGGTTATTTACGCAATATATTATAGAATCGTCGAGATTCAATATCATGAGGATACACACATTTATGATGGTGGTAAATTATGCTGGGAACAGTTGGACCATTAATAAGAACGTATTCGGATCTCGTTTCGTTGGTATACCTTGGAAGCTGATAGATTATATTCAGAACAGCTTTGAACGTCTCGATTCTTTTTACCAGATATATTTAAACAATGTTAACCCTCAAACATATCAAGATAATAAGCTTAGCTTACACCCTATTTCCCGTGGTCTCAAAAATGTTAGTCTAAAGAATGTATTTTATTCTGGTGTTCTTATTCCAATGGTACCTTGTACTCTTCTTAGTTTGTTATTTTTGTTGATTGAGCTTACTTTTATAGGGTTTATAATTTGTATTTTGAGGCTCTGCTGCATCTGCCTCAGCCGTTGTTGTTCATGTGATTGTTGTTACGACCAGATTTTAACCGAGGATGAGGTGGCACTTTACTTTCCAGAGTCTGAGAAGAATATGATTCTGAAGTCAGAAAAAAAGGATTCAGATTTGAGAAGTGACATAGAAATTTCTGATTCAGGCGATATTGAGACCGAGTACGTTGATCACATCAAGGAAATAATGGTGAACTTTGGATACTTGGATATATCAGATTCTGAATCCGATAAGTCTGGTGAAAATGCTGCATCTAAGGAGAACATTGACAACAACAATCTTATCAAATCCAGATCTGGAGACGACGACAGCCACAGAGACCATGGAGAAGCAAGTGGTGACGGACATTTATTTGGTCCTGTAGATTTAGAATCTCAGCACAGTCACAAGGCCGACTTCACCACAGACTCAGAGCCGTTATTGGGCAACCCTGCCGCATCTCAAAAGGACCCTGAATCAGCTCCAAAAAGACCAGATGACCTGACTCCCAAAGACTTAATATCGAACCAAAGTCTTAAAGGAACTCGACTCAGAAGCCTCGGCTCTTGGAGTTTACGTGGGAATCAGGAATCAGCAGACTCGCCTGATAATGATATTCATAAGAACAGTAACAGTAATAGGTCTAGTGGGCCTGGGCCTGGCAACACTGGTCCTGGCAACACTGGTCCTGGAGGTCTTGGCAATGGCAATAGTAGCAGTGGTAGTGGTCCTGGAAGGGGGGGGCTGGGGCGAAGTGAGACTGGTGAAGGCCTGGGCCGAACTGAGACGAGCCTCTCGAATTTGTCCCAGGGTTACCGTGAAGAGATCAATGAATTAGAACATTTGTTGGAAGACAGTAATTTAGACAACACACCAGCCTCAGAGCTAAATTTTCTTCCCGAATCATCTTTTAGTGACAATGGGAATGAAATGGTTTGATAATTGTCATTGATTTGAATCTGATGTTGAATCTAGTTTTCGATTTGATGGTGAGTCTGACTCTAGTAGTTTTTCGAGAATATAGTATATACTAGAGCTGATGTGACAAGTAGCAGTTTTAAACCACTAGCTGTCCAGAGCTTTAAATACAGTTAGAGTTTTTTGCTACGATCATATTACTTTCTGTTGATATCACGATTTTTATGATTTTTTAAGATGTGCAGATTTGTTTACATAATGATAGATTATTCACTAGGAGTTTTGAATAGCAGTGAGCACCTCAGTCTGACTTTTACTGATGTAACTCATAGAGTTTAAGACTAGGTGTATATAAGCGATTCCACATTGGCCTCGTAAATCACTAAATTTATATAGACAAGCACTATCGTATGTCTGAACAGCGAATAAGCTGCTCTGAAAACTTATTTTTAATCGCTACTCACATTGAGTGCGTGTACTAAACTGTCGATGAAGTCAAATGTAGTGCTCCAGGCTGCAATGTGTTTGATTAAACTTAATCGCAACTCACATTGAGAACTTGCGTAGCTGTCGATGAACATAATTTTAGTACTGGCTGGCAGCTGGCGGCTGGCCAGGGTCTGATGACTTAATCTGAATCGCAACTCACATTGAGTGCGAGGCTGTAGATAAGGAAAAATGGATGTTGATAGAAAAGGTCCAAACGACCAAAGAGATACAAAGTCTAAGATAAGTACTTACGTAAGTTCTTACTTGTTTGGTAGAACGTGGCTCTTTAAGTTTGTGCACTAGAGTCAGATACTTACTGAGTCAGAGCATGTGGCTTCTGATGATATAAGTTTTTAGCTTTAAAATTACGTGCTGGCTGACGTGTCTTTAAAGTATTAGTAAAGATAAGATAACAAAATTAAATTTGTTGAGCCTTAAACTTTCTTCCGTGAGAATTTCGTTTATTCCGTTTAGTCTTAGACCTGTGATTCCGAATCTGACTCAGTAAGTATGTACTTGAACGTACCTCCGACTTGAGAGATCACGCTGACGATATGAAAATCTGAATCAGAATTTGAAAGTAAGTTACACTTCGTACCTCCGACTCGAGAGATCACGCTGACGATACGAAAATCTGAATCAGAATTTGAAAGTAAGTACTTCGTACCTCCGACTCGAGAGATCACGCTGACGATATAAAATTAAGCTTGCCGATAAAATTCAGTGTGCTGCATTACCATATTAGGGCCTTAAGGCTTATGTCGTATGCCATGTCTTTGTTTCGCATATAAGTATCCGTTTTTTTACGTATTGCGACCATGACATTTTTCTATCAATCTGTCCACTCACCTTAATTACTTCCGCTGCCCCATGCTATACCTTAATACCAGGTTCACCTTTTAATACCACTCACCTTAATTTCTTCCGCTGCCCCATACTATACCTTACCAGCTTCACCTTTTAATACCCTGTTTTATTTTTGCTTACCCCTTTATTACATAGTGTCGGAGACAATACTGTCCGAACTTAAAGACTTTTCTAAGAGTACTGTAGAAACTTTTATGCTTTTAGACTGTTTGATTTTAAAAGGTAATAGGGATTGGATTTTATTTGTTAGAACTGAGTTGTGTCGGACTATAGCTTAGAGACCACACAGGCTACGGCTATACAGTTATATTGACAGTACACACATTGTCAGCTGAGTCTAAGACTTTTTGTAACTCATAGTTGTCATTGAGTACTAACTAGTCTAGTCTAAGTCTTTATTTAGGGAGATCAAGAGAACGCCATCATGAGTACTAAGAGTAGTAGACCAGGCAGTAATAAATCAAATCGCAGTCGCAGTGGTCCCAATACTGGGAGGGAACTGTCGGCAAAGTCTCAGACTCAGTCTAGTCAGACCAATAGAGTCCTGAGTAATAAGACTCCTGACATTCAGACTCATGAGGCTAAGACTTCTCCTGAGCCTGTTGATGCAGCTGGGTCTGGTACTAGTAAGACTCAGAGTGAGTCTAAGTCAGTTGACATACAGACTGAGTCAGAGTCTCAGAGTCCTCCGGGTCCTCACCCCGTAACAACTCAGAAAAACGTCAGCTCTGAGTACCTTTTTCTCGCCGGCGACAACCTCTTCAAGCCGATCACGCTGGACCATGGCTACTGCAGAGTTATTATGCAGTAAGTTCTTAGAGTAAAGTTTTGAGTTGAAAATTAATTTTTTCATTTGAATCTTGATTCAGAATCTACTTCATTAAATTTCTGATTGTATAATAATATGATGATATAATTATTATAATTTATTACTGAATTTTTGAGCATAATGATAAAATCAAATAAAATTTTCCCAAGCAGACTGAGATTGATCATTGTATAATACTGACTCTGAGTTGTAAGTTCTCAGTGACAAAGTTTAAGTAAGTACAGTACTTAGTCTTTATTTAAATTTTCCAGGTACACCCCCCATTCGGACCCCTCCACCACGCCGTTGAACGCCTGGTCCAAGAAGGACGGTGGACGTAAGTTTTGGTACACCCCCCGTTCGGACCCCTCCACCACGCCGTTGAACGCCTGGTCCAAGAAGGACGGAGGAAGTAAGTTTTGGTACACCCCCCATTCGGACCCCTCCACCAGAGGGACGGTGGATGTAAGTTTTGGTACACCCCACATTCGGACCCCTCCACCAGAGGGACGGAAGTCTATGTAAGTTTTGGGTAACACAGGCTGCCATTCGGAGTGAAGAAAGACTCTCACCAGTGAGGATGTAAGTTTTGGATAGTAACTACAGTAACTGTGTAACAGTCTGAGTATGATACTTAAAGTTAAACTTATTAAATTTGAAAATTGTAATACTAATTAAATTTCCGATGAATGGAGCAGGTAATACTAAGTTTTTGATACTAAGTTGTAACAGTTAACTTGACACGTGTGACGTAGATGAATTTAATCAGGTAGTGACAAAGTTGACAGTCAAGTATCGATTAAAGATGAATCAATGTTTCAGTTACATTTTCCCCGAGTCAATATCGTACTTAATAATACTTGAAGTGAATGGAATGTATATAAGTGAATGGAATGTATTATCATTTATGTCTCTTATAATGTCTCTTATTTCTCCCAGTTGCCAGCAGTACTACTATCGAGAAGTTCAAGACCATAACCCAGCCCCGAGGCACTGAGTTGTCCCTCGTACAAGTCCGTATTGCATCAGGCGGCGGCCCAGATGGACTCGGTCCAGATGTTATGAGTGCGTTTTCGGTGCTACAGTTTTATTCCAGACAATCTTCCTCCGATCTTGCTTCCTCCATCATCAAGCCGTTATGCTGCTGCAGAAGTCGCCAGAAAGAGATAGCGGAGCCGCCTCGAACGCTCTTGTGCGAGATACCACTCTCGGACATCATCTTCAATAAGGGTGAGGTAAGTTTACCTGTAACGGGAGCGCCTACGGGAAGCGCCTCGAACGCTAATATTGGGCGAGATACCACTCTCGGACATCATCTTCAATAAGGGTGAGGTAAGTTTACCTACGGGAAGCGCCTCGAACGCTAATATTGGGCGAGATACCACTCTCGGACTTTGCGGCAGTGCCCCCTTTGATTCAGATTTGTTTCCTCTCCCCCAGGTCTGTCACTGTGCCTCCCTCGTTGCTGCCCGCGATAGGTTGAGTGCTAAGCGGGCAGCGGCTAATCCTCTTCCCCAGGTCTGTGCCTCCCTTGTTGTTGTTAGTGATAGGTTGAGCGCTAAGCGGGCAGCGGCTAATCCTCTTCCCCAGGTCTGTGCCTCCCTCGCTGCTGCCAGCGATAGGTTGATCGCTAAGCGGGCAGCGGCTAATGGTACTGTTGCAGGCAGTACCACGGGGACCACCGATGTCTCTGAGTCTCCAACTGTCACTGAGACTAAGACGGGAGGAGTAGGCACAGCAGGACTTACAGGTAGCCCTAAGTCTACTAGCCCAGGTAATTCTGGTGATTTGACTGCCGATTGTAACGCGGCTGCCACTCATACCGACCTCCTTCCCGACGGTTTGGGGTCTGTTGACCTCGATATAGGGTTTGGGGAGAAGAAAGTCCCGACACGCTCCTTTTTATTCAGGATCAGAAACAGGTCCAACAGCAGCTCGGAAACTCAGCCAAAATCGGTGGCATCGGAGCGTGGCTCTGTCAAGGGCTCGGAGCGCGGCTCAGTAAAGGGTAACTCGGGGCGCGGCTCAGCAAAGGCACCCCCAGGTCCTGACGGCACAGTTGCGGCTGCGGCTCCCAGCAACTTTTTGTCAAATGACGATGATTCATCTGATAGTAATAAGTCTAAGCTTCCCTTCTCGAACGTTGCTATCATGTTTGGTCCGACGGGGCTCAAGTGGGGGGGGAGAGAGGGGTTCGAGGAGGTGGCTAAGGAGAAAATAAGCGCTCTCTTCAACCTCCTCCGCTCCGTTAAAAACCTTCAGAGGAGCGCAGGTATGGAGGTTGAGGAAGTGGTTCATGAGGTTGGTCATGATGTTCATCACACCGTTCTTCATGATTCTGAATCTGACCCTCCGCCCGGTCAGACTCACCAGCCGAATTTCAATTATGCGGGAATGGGGATGGGGGGACAGGCTCAGGCTGAGGGAGGTGGATATTATCCGCAGGGCTATGATAATGTGTAGGGGCAGGGAATGGGACAGGGAATGGGAATGGAACAGGCCCAGGGAGGTGGATATTATTATCCGCAGGGCTATGTGCAGGGGCAGGGGCAGGGAGTCGCACAGGGAATGGGAATGGGAAACGCGCAAGGATATGGAATCGCGCAAGGATATGGAAACGCGCAAGGATATACACAGGGACAGCAGCAGGGGCAGCAAGAGGGTTGGTAGGGACACGGTCAAAGAGAGGGAAACCAGATGGGACATGGACACTGGCAGGGGCAGTGAGGACAGAACAGGCTTAGGAAGGGTAGTGATATAGACCTAATGATTATTTTTAAACACTATAAGTACTTAAGTAGGTAGTCGTGGGTGGTGAGTTTTTTTTGCTATAGGGGTTGTAGGTACGGGGAGAGGTCGGATTATGGATAATATTTAATTATTTTTGTAGATTTTTGTACGAGTCCGAAATCGGTAACATACGATATGTATGCGATCGACTCAGAGTTAGTGACGCAATTTAGCCCTACTACTAGATTTTCAAATTCTGTCGATAACTTAGAGCAGAAAAAAAAAGAGCTTTAGCAGAGTAGAGTCTCAGTCCGTAGTGGAACGGACTTGAATTTTGCATGCTGAAATTGAATGATGTATTTATGTAGATATTACCATCTAATGAAAAAGATCTAAGACAATGATGTGAAGTTTACACGCTAAACACTGAGTCTGACAGACGAGACTAAAGTCTAAGTACTTACTTAAAGTTACTTACGGATACAATGCCAATTGTTCTCTCGTGCTTCCAAATTTGAAACTCGTTATTCTGTCAGTATGGGTATGTCAGTGTGAAGTACTGGTGAGACTGTTAAGCTTAGTAGTGTTCTCAGAATCACTATGAACCAGTATGACTCCGTTTTATAAGGCGTCAGATCCGTTTTTTTGGGCGCTTCAGTATTTCCGACATAAAAGTGAGAACGCCGTTGTTCAAATTCCTTAGCTGAATCTGTTTCTGACATACGCATGATACATCCGTTTTTTAGACGTTTCATGTTTTTCCGACACAAGAGTAAGAAATCCGTTTTTTGAAGAGTTGGTACAGTTTAACTTAAAGTTACTGGAGGGGCCCTAAGGCTCCAGCCTACCACGAAGCAACTATAACGGCGTCTCACAGATTGTGAGACTGAGTAATAAGACTTGGACTAAAATTTCAGGGTATAAAATTTAAAATTGGGAGTTGAAAATTTAATATTTACAAAACCCTTTAGCGGACAATCATATCATATATGATAAATCATCATCATCATCATGCATCAAGTCAACAGGGGCTTTTAGTGGTTATCATTTGCTCAATAGACTGATTAAAATTTATCTGCATATACCGTGATCTGCAACCAGCAAATCACGGCATGTAAGTTAAAGTAAGTAATAATTATGGAGTCTCAGATTGAGCATCGTGATTTTCATCGAAAGTCATTATGATTTTTTCATAAAGTTTCAGGGGGTGCTTCGGGAGTCCCCTTGTGGGGGATGAGTTGGGCGATTAAAATTTGTGTGGTAGGACCGTACCATAGTGAATTTTAAGGTATTATTTTGACGTAGAAATCCGCTGATTGATTGAGATCACCGCTAAAATTTTATCTTTGCGACCTCCAGCTCACCTGAATCAATTTGTGATGTGTTAAATTAACCCTGTGAGCCCCTTGCAAATGTTAATAAGCCCCCCTTAGAATATTACTCGATGGGAATAAAAACTCCAACTTTTTTTTTTCGAGCCGGGGTGCTAAGGGGGCTGAGAAGAGTTTTTCGGGTGGCATTTTTAACTCTAACTTTTGGCTATTGCTTTTTCGAGCTTGGGTGCTAAGGGGGCTGAGAAGAGTTTTTCGGGTGGGATTTTTAACTCTAACTTTTAGCTTTTGCTTTTTTGAGCTTGCGTGCTAAGGGGGCTGAAGTCAGAGAGTTTTTCGGGTGGCATTTTTAACTCCAACTTTTGGCTTTTGCTTTTTTGAAGTGGGGTGCTATTTAGGGGATGAAAAGAGTTTTTTCTGGTAGCTTCTTCATATCTGGCTTTAACTCTCATACTCGAGTCCGAAAACGAAAATTAGCTATAGTATATAGGATACAGGTACTATAGTACTACGCAGTAAACTGTCATCGCGGGCAAAGCAGCAGCTGAATTCAAGTTGTCTCTCAGTCTACTACTTCAACTTCTAATAATTTTTAATTCATTATGATTTACAAATTACCTAATACTATCCTTTCCCCCCCCATTTGCAGCAGCGGATAACTTTTTTATGCTTGTGTGTTTGACATTCGTTGTCACTTTTTCACACTTCATTTTTGCAACAAAATTAACAATTCGAAAGGCACAAAACAATTATATAGTTTTAAGTTTAAATAGAAAAACCAGAGTTAATTTTAAATTTCATTTTTGTCTCTGAAGTATCAAGAATTTGGAACAGACAGGTTTATCTCCTAGATACAACCTGAATAAGACTAGGCATTAGTTTAGTCTGAGATAATAATACCAGCTTTTTAGTGAGTAGATCTAAGCTGTGCTAGTCGTTACTTGTGACGCTATAAAGATGTCGACATCGTCACGATCCAAGAGCCTGAGCTGCGTAGCCAGCAAAAGCTCGGCTGGCTCTACCTGCAGCAGGCTGTTAGAAGAGCCCACATCCGCCCAGTATCTCGACCAAGTTCCCGAATCGAACCACGACTTGACGCAACAACAATACGAGCTGAGCACCAACGAGCAAAACAATAACTCCGTCCAGCACCTCGACCAAACGCCCGAATCGAACCACGATTTGACGCAACAACAACACGAGCGGAGCACCAACGAGCAAAACAATAACTTCGTCCAGCATCTCGACCAAACGCCCGAATCGAACCCCGATTTGAAGCAACAACGGCACGAGCTGAGCACTTCCGGAACTGGAATTCCGCAGTACAACAACCTAAACCAAATCATGTCACATTGTCATGATTCAGAACAACAACAAGATGCCTCCGGAGCTGCAATTCCGCAGCACAACAACCTAAACCAAATCATGTCACATTGTCATGATTCAGAACAACAACAAGATGCCTCCGAAACTGCAATTCCGCAGTACAACAACCTAAACCAAATCATGTCACATTGTCATGATTCAGAACAACAACAAGATGCCTCCGGAGCTGCAATTCCGCAGCACAACAACCTAAACCAAATCATGTCACATTGTCATGATTCAGAACAACAACAAGATGCCTCCCAAACTGCAATTCCGCAGCACAACAACCTAAACCAAATCAATGATTCACAACAACAACAAGGAGCCTCCGAAACTGCAATTCCGCAGAACAACAACCTAAAGCAAATCAATGATTCAGAACAACAACAACATGATAATGATAATCTATGCGCACTTTCAGTCAGACTCAGAGTTGAATGCGCGCAACCGGGACCCCCACATGACAATGATGTCATTGATGTCCCACAAATCTACAACTCCAGCAGTAGCAACATCAAGTCGAAGCCGAACAACATCAAGTCCAACATTTTTGTTTCGAAAAAGGTAAATGTCAACTCAAGCTCGAAAAACATCAAGTTCAACTTCCGCAACAACGACATTTACAGTCACTTTATTAACCCAGTGAGGTTCATTGAGTCAACAAGTCCAAAAACGGTATTAACTTTAAGTTTAACCCCAGCCTCAGGCTCAAGCAACGTCCCACAAACTGAAAGTCACAGTGACAGTATACTTACGACAGCGACCAAAAACTCAACTGAGAAAACCAGGTCCAAAACTAAGTCAAAAAATGAATTCGAAAGTATTTGACGTACTAACAAAGTGCTACGCTTTCACTACTGGAGAACTAGCTCAATCCCTTTCCCTTATCACCAGGAGGGGAAACTCGAGCAATCAGTCGGTCTCCCTTCTTCCCGCTCTGTTACTGCAACCGATGGCCTCCAGCGACAGTCACAGGAGGAGAAACTCAAACAATCAGTCGGTCTCCCTTCTTCCCGCTCTGTTACTGAAACCGATGGCCTCCAGCGACAGTCACAGGAGGAGAAACTCGAGCAATCAGTTGGTCTCCCTTCTTCCCGCCCTGTTACTGCAACCGATGGGCTCCAGCGACAGGAGGAGAAACTCGAGCAATCAACTACTATGACAATGACAGAATCAGAAATAGTACCGTCGGCGTCATCTAGTAGTAGCAGCAGCTGCATCAGCTCTATCAACTCCAAAGTCGACAGTGACTTCGAGCCGCTTACCCGAACCGACTCCGAGGCTTTCAACCGCACTATTTCCGAACCATCCAGCGAGACCGACTTCGAGGAATTTAACCGTACCACCACCGAACCATCCAGCGAGACCGACTCCAAGCAGTTTAACCGAACCACTTCCGAACCATCCAGCGAGACCGACTTCGAGGCTTTCAACCGTACCACTTCAGCGCCATCCAGCGAGACCGTCTCCAAGCAGTTTAACCGAACCACTTCCGAGCAATCCAGCGAGACCGACTCTGAGGAATTTAAGTGTAGCCGAACCACTTCCGAACCGCTTAGCGAAAAGGTGTCACAGACATCGTCACTGCGACGTCGCTTAATATCATGGGCAGATGCGGTTGATGAAGATGATCTATCTGGTACATCGGCAAGCGAAAATGAGATGTGCAAAGCTGCAATTCGCCGGGAATATGCTGCTGAGTGTCAGCAACGACTTGGTTACGGTACTGAAGATGGCGCACCTAAAGTTGAAGTCCAAACTCAGCAACAGCTACTGTTAAAGACCCAAGATTTAGAACGTGAGTTTAGCTCAGAGTCGCAGCCGCTGCCTCAGAATCAACGAAACTGGCACTGGCAGAGTAAAATTTGCCAACAATCTCATCTACAAGCTCGACGGTCATCTGTAAGTGATCAGCAACAGCTACGCAATAGCACCAATACGCACGGTCAGTGGAGAAGTGGTCAGCAGAAACAACAGCGGCGTGAGAGCGCCCAGAAGCAACCTCCACGTGTAAGCTCACAACAATGCCAACACCGGAGCTTCAAAAGTTGGCACTCAGAATCAGCACACGGCAGTATTGACAATGACCATCCCTGTGCCCCGTATGACACAACAAACGGTAATGCCCAACTTCAGAACATTAAGACCTTTGCTAGACGTTGCTCTGGAGCTGGTTCTGGAATTTCCCATCAAACGGACAGTAGGAATGTGTCTCACCCAGATGTTAATGAACGGAAGGATGAGTCCTCTAAAAGCTTAGAGGGTAAGCTAGAAGTTCAGGCTCCAGGTGAAACGACTTTGTGGTCCAGCTCTGATTCTGAAAACTTCAGAGAGGCTAAAACCCATCACATCCAGGGCTTAGAGGCTAAGCCGAAAATTGAATTATATCAAGATCACGTTTATAGTGGTACTACCAGGACTGGGGGGCCCGGGCCCAGGCAGATTAGTGATGGTATGAGTGAAGAGCAGGGGAGCGGCAGCAAGTTAGCCTCAATCATAAGCGGTGCGGAATCGGAGCAAGTTCAAGCTGAGCAGAGCCGCGAGAAGACTGGTACGATTTTAGTCAAAAAGGATAGGGATGAGACCGGTACGGTGTCAGTCGAGCAGGATAGGGCTGAGACCGGTACGGTGTCAGTCGAGCAGGATAGGGATGGGACCGGTACGGTGTCAGTCGAGCAGGATAGGGGTGAGACCGGTACGGTAGACCAACCGAATCGATCAAAT
>JACKZZ010001338.1_pt1 | contig 36010 bp, 34 predicted proteins | sample 8027871 | NCBI WGS metagenome assembly JACKZZ01 (sample SAMN15724774, study PRJNA655200) | protist metagenome | isolation source: fluorescence activated cell sorting (FACS) single amplified genomes of... | place: USA: West Boothbay Harbor, Gulf of Maine | collected 2000-07-19
GCCAGAGCCTATGCCAGAGCCAGAGCCTGAACCAGAACAGCCACAACCAGAACCAGAGCCTATTCCAGAACCAGAACCTATGCCAGAACAACCTCAACCAGAACCTTCGCCTTCGCCTTCGCCAGAACCCGAGCCAGAACCAGAGCCAGAACCTGAGCCAGAACCAGAGCCTATTCCAGAACCAGAACCTATTCCAGAACCAGAACCAGAACCAGAACAACCTCAGCCAGAACCAGAACCAGAACCAGAGCCAGAGCCAGAACCAGCATATATATTATATGATTATTGGGAATATATTAGTGAAGATCCTATACTTAGTACTGCAACTGCAACTTATGGAACTACTATAGGTTATACTGTTCCCGGAACTAAACAATGGTTAGAAATTTATACTGATGCAGATGATCCCGTTATTTGGTATAAAGAAAAAAGTTCTAGATATGATATAAGAAATTGGAAAAATGCAAATGGAGAAAGAGCAGTTGATATATACTCAAAATGGGGATTCACAACAGCAGAACTACATGAAATGTTATTAAAATACGCAGAATTTAAATTCTGGACACAATTAACTGGATGGACAAATGCTAAATGGTTAGAATTAGATAATAATGTTGCTCAAAGAACAAATACAGTAAGACCCAAGTCGGCTTATCAAATACGTTTTAAGATAAACATTAGTGAAATTACTCCTACACGTTCAAAAAATTGGTTAGTCATTTCAGATGGATATACTCAACCTAGAATAAGATTATATAGAACTATACCACCTGAACCAGAACCAGAGCCAGTTCCAGAACCTGTTCCAGAACCAGAACCAGAACCAGTTCCAGAACCAGTTCCAGAACCAGAACCAGAACCAATGCCATTGGATCCTCTTGTTTCAGATAATATTATACCTAAGATAGCAACATCATCTAGAACTATTGCATGGTCAACAGTATCTACATGGGCATCTAGTGCGTCTATGAGTGCAACAAGTTTAGTTGGATGGCCTGATGCTGTATTAAATGCAAGATTTCCAGTTTTCCCTTCATCAGGGGAAGAAATAAATTATACGTTTAATACTACTGATGAAATTTATATACGTTCAGAACTTTTTACAACAAGAACTGGTATGAATCTTTTATCAGGAGGTTTTACATTTTGGCCTACTGCTTCTGATCCATCAATTTCAGGTAATGATATTAGATATTATAATAATATAGCATTAACAAAGGCCATAATGCATTTCACTAGTACATCGTGGTACGATGATAATTCAGTTTATATAACAATAGATACAGGAGCAGGAACTCCTATAGTAATTTCGAATAATTCAGGATTTGGTACTTTACGTACTATGTCTGATTATAATCATGTAAATAAAATACCATTTGAAGTATTTAATGCATCTTTTGTATCTGGATTTGGAAATTTACCAGATGCATTAATTATGAGAAATGGACAAAAAATATTTAATATAAACTCTAATAGATTTGAAGGTATTCAAAATGCAAAAATTACAATTACATTAAGGTCGAATGGATTAAATTCTCCTGAACCTGAACCAGAACCAGAAATTGCTACTGCATCACTAGTTCCTAGTGGTGATATAGGATGGGTATTTCTAGCAAATACAGCGTCGGATTTCCAAGGTCAATTTGTAGACAGCAGCAATAATGTGGTGCAGAAGAACATAACAAGATTTGAACCATATAATTTACAATCAGGTTTAACCGGTTATAACATCAATCCAGGTTTTACTAACAGAACCATGATTACAGACAGTTGGGGAAATCAAAAATTATCAGATATTGATGTAGCCCAAATATTGTTAGGTTATACCACAACCGGAATTCAAAAAGCATCTACAGAAGTAGAATTTACAGGAACACTCGCCACCGGTGCATCGAGGACGGACAGATATACAATATCTAATATTACACAAGCACAACGAAATGTTATTGAAACATTTAATACTAATATGACGACAGACACTTGGTGGAAAAGTAATACGTCATGGAATTCTACATGGGGATGGAGATACGAAACACCTACTACTACAGAAACGTATGTTACTTCATCGGCTAGTTATACTGCAGATATTAGTGGAATGAATCCAATGAATTATGATTATGATGGTTCAGCATCAGGTGGAGCCAACTCTGCCTCTGGTTTTTGGATACAATTAGATAGAGATTTTGATGACTTTAATACAGGGACGTCAGGATATACTGCTGAATTTTATGTAGATCCCGCCGTTTTATAAAATTGAAATAATTTAATACTTATTTATTAACAAGTATTAAACTCATAACATTCGCTATGAAAGAACTTCACCAATTTATTAAAAACAGAAATAAGATTCATTATACAATGCATAAGGCTTACAGATTAGGATTTGCAGATTCAGATTCATCTAAACGCACAAAAACACTAAAAATTGTAAAAAATATGCAAAAAGCCATTTCATCCAGTTATATAAATAATAAGATTGTATACTCAGAAATGTTTATTGATTTCATGGATATTATTCCTAATCTTAAAAATAAAAAACGATTAGAATCATTGTTTGAGAATTTTACTATACAATATTTAATTAGAAATAGTCAAATGGATGATATGTTTTGTGACTATTTACTAGAACAAATAAATAAAAAGAAAATAATTTTCATAAACCTTTGTATTTACCATTATAATACAGAGCGTTGTGAAGAACATGAATCAGTTCATGGTACAACAATGGTTTTTATCCCAGAAAAAGATAGTTATAAGTTGTTCTATATTAATTCGCATGGGATAGATATGGAAGATTATAATGAATTTCATATTATTAAAACAAAATCACGATGTAAAGTACTTAAATATGATAACGTTATAGACTTTATCTTTTTGGACCTTTTTACAAAATATTTTAATAAAAAATATAATAAAAATATACAATATAAAAAAAATAAATATTATAACTATTGGGGGGCAGACTTTCAAGGAGGAGATAATCATGGTATTTGTTTTATATTTCCTTATTTGATATACTATAATTTGTGCAAATATTATACTGAAAAAAAAGCACTATTGAATGGTACGATTGTAAATAAATTTAAGACTTTATTGTTAGATGGTAATATTAATAGACTAGTTCATAGTTGTTTTGCGGATTTTATGAAAGATGTTGATGACTTAGATAATACAATGATGATAGATGATTTGGTTGTGAAATTAAATTATCGTTTTGTAAAAAAAGTAAGCAATTGTTTTATTGCTTATATCAGTCAATCCTGCTTTTTGAAATAATATCCAATATCAAATATTTAATATAAAATATTACTTTATGTAATTTTTTTTATTATATATGTTAAAAAATATATAATGAAAAAAAAATAATATATACAATGGGATATGATATATTTTATATAAATTTAAAAGAACGCACTGATAGAAAAGAAGAAATAGAAAAAGAATTTGAAAAATTAGAAAATAAAAAATATAAGTTTAACATAAAAAAAATAGATGCTATAAAAAAAGGTAATGGTGCATTAGGTGCTGCTGAATCTCATATTAAAGCATTAAAATTAGCAAAAGAATTAAATCTAAATCAAGTTATTATAGCGGAAGATGATTTAATTATAAAAGAAGAATTAGTTAATAAGTATTTTGATATTATTAATGATGTAACATTTAATTGGGATGTTATTATTTTATCTGGATGGTTTTATTCTTTTTTAAACGAAACAAAAACAAGTATTGATAATAATTTGGTAAAATGTTCATCTACACAAAGTTGTACATGGTATTTAATAAAAAAAAAATATTATGATTCTTTAATTAATTGTTTTACAGAATCAAAAAGAAATTTGAAAAATAAAACCTTAAAAAAAAAGAAAAGAAGTAAAAATAAAACAAGAAAAAAAAAAGAAAAAACTTTATGGACAATAGATCAAAATTGGAAAAAATTACAAAAAAAAGATAATTGGTATAAATTTAATGTAAATTTGGGGTACCAACGTCCATCATATAGTGATATTGAAAATAAATTTGTTGATTATACAAATATACTCTATTAATTTGGTTAATTATTTGGTTAATTATTTTGTTAATTAAATAAATTAAAAATGAATTATAATGTTAATTTAAGATGGGAAAAAAAAAGAGAAAAGAGAAAAAAGAGAAAAAGGTGACTCAGTATAGAACTAAAGAACAACGTCAAGAAGAAGTTAAAAATGTTATGCAACAGTTGAATGATTTTAATTTAAATATGACATATGAACCTATACAAAAATTAATGAAACTATTCAAACAATATATTGATGAGGATTGTGATATAAAGGTAAGTATTCCATTTCCAGAAATAAACCGAACCATTAAGGGTAAATTAGCAACAAATGTAAAAGAAGAAGTAACTGTCGCGCTTATTAATGAAAAATATTAATATTTACTGTTTGAAACTTTTGAAAAGTTTAATATGAGTTATATAGAAATTCATATTAAAATTTTAAACCTTTATAGTGCTAAATAAGGTGTCTGCTTATCGTTTTCGTCTACGCATTCGGCGAGTGCGGTTTCTGCGAGAACGGCAGTGGGACTTAGACCTCTTCCCTTTACGAGTGATTTTGCAGTGTTTCTTATATCTGCGACTCTTACAGGTTTTTCTTTTTTTTTTTGCACACCTTGACCTACGTCTACCTCTTCTTGGCATTATACAATATCTAAATATTTTTATTTTTTAAAATATTTATTATTTTTTGTAATTTTTTTGCAAACTTTTCTTAAAAGTTTTTTGTTAACTTATGTTTTTATTACCTTTTTTGAAAAAGGTATTAAAAGTTTTTCTTAACGCAAATTTTTTCTTGTAGAATTTCTATTTTTTCTTTTAATTTTTCTTTTAAATGTTTTATTTTTTTTGGGTTTATTTTGATTTATTAATTTGTTTATTTCAATAAGTTCTGTTTGTGCTTGTTTTGCTACATTATATAAATATGTTAAATCAGGATTCATTTTATATTAATAAAATAGTAAAATTTTTAAAATAAACTTAATTTGATAAAAATATATTTCTATTATTATCTATCTTATTATATGGTATTCCATTTTTTGAACACCATTTTATACATTTATTAATATTACTATTCTTTAAATTATAAAGTTTGTCAGATTTATCTTTAGTGTTAATTAGTTTAATAGTTGAATTTATATTTTCTATTTGTTTATTTCCTAAAATAGAGTTTGATTCAATAATAGTATCTAAATATATTTTTTGTATAGGTAAATTTATAATATCAGATATATAATAATTAGTAAAATCTATTTTTTCTAATATTTTTAATACATTTATTAATTTTTTTGTTATTTCTGTTGTATCTCTAAATTTAAAACCCTTACATACTATATATTTTTCAGAATTAGCCTGTCTACTAGTATTTGGTTTAGTTATAATCACTTTTTTATAAAAACAACTAAGTAAATAAATAATTTGTGAACTGTGTTTATAAAATATATCAAACATTTTCAATATAAAATGTCCATCTTTTTTTTGTAATGCTAATGCATAAGAAACTTGTGTAAAAAGCAATCTAAATACACTGTTTTCCTGATCATCAAAATTACTTGAAAAGTCAAATCCTCCATCTGCAGTAATAATATGCATAGAATTTTTATATTTATTAAAACAATCTTCTAAATTTATATGATGATACAAGTTACCAGTTCCATCTTTTCCATAAATAATAGAAATATTTGGAAATTTTTTTAAAAGTATATCCATTTTTTTCCAATTTGGAACATGTTTATTATCATTCATTAAAGTTATACCATAATAATTATCTTTTACATTTTTTTTTCTTAAAAATGTAGTGGCTTCTATAAATCCTCCAGGTCCTTCAGCCAAATGAAATGTATTTATTTTATTAGGCATACCATGAAAAATATCAAATGTATTATATATTTCAGTTAATTTAAAAAATGCACGTGAAATTGGTTTTATTTTAGAAATAGATAAATTATATTTTGGCACTGATGTATGAATAAATTCATATGTATTAGTGTAACGTTTAACATTATCCCATTCGTATAAATAGTAACTAATTAAATTTTTCATATAATTTAAATAAATTTTTAAACTAGGATTTATTATTTTTAATGATTTTTTATTATTAGAAAAATTTAATTTTATATTTTTTGGATCTATTTTATTATTTAAATAAGGTAATACAAAATATGTCATAATAAATAACAATACATTGTATTTATATTATTTATATTATAATAAAGATAACTTGTTATAATAGTACAATGGTAGACCAAAGTATGGTATATAATATGACAGAAAATATAACAAACATTATGGAGAATATGACAAATGCAAATATTACAAGTGTAAATACCCAATCTCCGGGTATTAATATAGGTATTATATTATTTATTGTATATTTATTATTAAGTTTAAAAGCGCGAGAGGGTGGGAATAGTAATCATAATTGGACTGTTATACGCAGTAATAAAAATAATGATAAAAATAATAAAAAAAATGAAAAAAATGAAAAAAATGAAAATGCATTAGATGCAGTAATAGGTCTTAAAAGTGTTAAGGCTGAAATAGAATATTATATGGATTTTATTAAAAATAAGGAAAAATATTTGAAGTGGAATGTAAAACTGCCTAAAGGTATATTATTGGCTGGTCCACCCGGTACAGGTAAAACACTGCTTATAAAAGCAATATCAAAAAAATTAGATATACCACTAATAACTGCAAGTGGTTCTGAATTTATAGAAAAATATGTGGGGGTTGGAGCATCACGAGTAAGAAGTTTATTTAAAAAGGCAAAAGATGAAAAAGAATGTATTGTATTTATTGATGAGATTGATGCAGTAGGAAGACAGAGAGGGTTTGATAATAATTCAGAAAGAGCCAGTACAGTTAATCAATTATTAGTAGAAATGGATGGATTTGATGAAACTACAAATATTATAGTATTTGCGGCTACAAATCTTATAAAAATATTAGATTCTGCATTAACTAGATCAGGAAGATTTGATAAAAAAGTTTATTTTGATTTACCAAATAAAGATGAGCGCATTGAAATGTACAAACTTTATTTTAAAGATATGAAAATACCGAGAGAATTATCATTTGAAGTTTTATCAGATAGAACAGCAGGGGTTTCTGGTGCTGATATTGCAAATATAGCAAATCAGTCAAAGATTAATGCAATTCAAAATAATAATACAGAAAAGGAATTGACAGAAAATGATATACAAAAAGCAATAGATGAAGTTATTATTGGGAGAGAAAAAAGAGAAAGAATGATGACTCCAGAAGAAAGAAAGAGAGTGTCTTATCATGAAGCAGGTCATTGTTTAATGGGATATCTTTTAAAACATACTGAACAACCTGTAAAGGTAAGTATTATCCCTAGGGGTGAAGCAGCATTGGGGTTTAGTCAACAAAAGGCGACAAATAAAAAATTAATGACGAAAGAAGAAGTTTTGTGTAGAATTTCTGTTCTTTTGGGAGGACGTTGTGGAGAGAAAATTATTTATAAAAATGTTTCAACCGGCGCAAGTGATGATATTGAAAAAATATCAATGTTAGTTAAAAATTATTCTACTAGATGGGGAATGAATAACGATATAGGTCCTCTTAACTTAGATGCGATGGGTGTGATAGGTGAAAATATTTCAACTGATATTATGGATAATTGTAAAGAATTGATCAATAATATTGAAAAGCAAACCATGAAAATACTAGAAGATAACAAGGCCTATATTGTAAGTATTGCACGTAGATTATTAAAAAAAGAAACGATAACTTACAAAGAAATTAAGTCATTGGTTCCTGATAAATTGGGCAATTCTTGTAGTATAAATATTTAAATTATAATTTTTATAATAAATAAAATATATAATTTACTTGCTAGGCAAAACAATTTTCTTTGCATATTTTCTGACACGGCGTTTCTCAGGCATGCTCTTTTCTTGTTCCTTTTCTTCCTCATCCGTTTTAGATGCTTGTGATTTACCAGTCATCATCTTAGATATTTCTTTCGCATTAGCGTTTCTTATCTTTTTATAAATAAAGTAATTGTTTAAGTACGAAATAGTTTTTTCATTTGCTGTCATAACAGTTGCTTTTCCTATATTATGTTTTCTTAATTGTTTTCTTTCTAATTCTTCTTGCATATTTGTAAATAAATCACTAAAACTGCCAACAGATTTTGTAAATCCCATATGTTTTACTTCATTAATAGGGGCAGGAACAAATCCATATGTTTCCAATGCTTGAGTTAAATAATCAAAATTAACCAAATATTCACTGAAAGTTTTATTAATAGATTCTTGATATACATCAATCTTATATCCTAAGGATGATTCGTCATCGTTGAATTCATTGCTAGTGTATAATTTTTTAATATCCCACATTTTTGTATCTTCTTTACTCATTAGAAATATGCTTTCATTTTCATTTTTTTGTTGTAATTTCTTAAAAATTCTTTTACCATCATAGCAACATCCAATAAAGTATCCTCCTACTTTACAATTCTCAGATACATTTTGCAAGAAATTATTAAATGTAGTGGGATTTTCAAAGAAATAATGAATGGAAAACATATTAGATACAATATCAAATCCTTCTCGGTGTTTTCCAAATTGTCTATAAACTCCTGCTCCCAATGTTTCCTTGTCTTTGGAACCTACTCCATTGAGAGCATTTATAATTTGTTTACCTTTTTCATTAAAGAATGCTTCTCCGGAGGATATATTTAAACTGCTATTACCATGTGCAAACAATGCTCTAGGCAATGAATGATATTTTTTTTGCATCTTTAAATATCTAGCACAAGCCCCATCAATACGATTTTCAATATTATCCTTTGATATATCTATGCCAAATATAAATGATAGACGAGAATCAATCCATTTGGATAAATCTCCACCTTTTCCAACTGTCATATCTATTAATGTGTCACCTCTCTTGCTAACATCTACAATTAATTTACGTTTTATATATTTATTATGAAAATCTCGTAATCCACGAGTAAATGTTTTTTTACTTGTTCTGTTGTAATAAACATTTTCATCAACAACATCAGGTATATTTGTACCGGTTGAAATCATTTCTTTTGTAATAGGATTGTGGATGGACCTCCAAACACTCTCGGCAACATGATAAGCATTACCAAAATTTCTATTTCCTCTGCGGTAATCTTCTGTTTTATCATATCTAACTCTTATAGGAACCCATTGCCAGTATTTATCATTTGTTTTTCTAAATTTAAATTCAATAATAGTATTATCTTCAAATACTTGTTTTTTATCTTCGGTAAACATATGTTTTGAATTCCCTTGTTTATCTAATATAATATTGCATTTATAAATAGGAAAATTGGGACTAGGGTCATATGGGATAAAAGGCATAGGTTTATAACTAGATCTTTCATCACTATAAATTGTTTCTGGAAAATTTTCATTAATAACATCTTGACATGGATTTATAAAACCATGTTTATTTTCATCAAATCCTACGCGTAAAATAATAGTTTTATATTGCTGAATTTGACTACTTGCATCCATACTTATACCCTCTTGAAACAAATTTTTTATGATATCATTTCCAGATTCATCTTTTACTGTTGTAACTAAAAAGTCAATTGTATTATATTTTGATGGTTTCCATTTTAAAGAATAATTCCATGTCATTTTTCTAGGTTGTGTAAGTTCATGACTGGAACTGGAACCAACACTCTTATTTGCAGGTGTAAATATTAAACCATCTGTTTCGTAATTGAACATTGAATCATCTTCTACCCCATCTAAGATAATTTTACATTTTGAATAAATATCAGAATCTATATTTGAATAAAATTTCTTTTCTCTAATTATTAAAGGTGTTGCATAAGATTTACTAACACATTTGCTATCTAGACCATTAACAAATTTATACATAAGTTCAAGTCTAAAAGTGTCTTCCTTTTCTTCATCACTTGTTTTATAAAAAGGGAATTGTTTAACATATTTACCATTAATCATATAAATATCAAAACTAAGGTAAAGATTAATAAATTCTCCTTGTTTATCATTTAAAACATGTTCACCATCCAATATAGAATTAAAATGTTTACTGTGTTGTGTAATACTTCCTGTAAATTGCATATTCATATTAGTATCTATTAAGTAAATCTTTCCTTTTTTATTAATAAAAAGGAGTTTTCGTGCTCCATCTGCTTTATCTGTAACTGTATAAGGTCCATTAATATTTGGTATATTAGCGTCTTCTTGTAAAGGTACAATATTTTGTGTTTCAAGACTAATAGAGGATGGTCCAATAAAATCTCTATTATTGATACGCTTTCTATCTCTATTATTATAACTTTTATTTTTTTCTTCTTTCCCTCCTTCTTTACTAATAAGAGATAAATATTCTTGTTGCATTTGTTGTATTTCACGATAAGATATGGGAAAATTTGTTTGTTGCCAACCAGATAAAACAACCTTGATACCTTTTCTTATTTTTTGCATGAGGAATTCTCTTTCACTCAATTCTATATCAGCCCTAGAAGGATTAATAAATTTGGCTTGACTATTAATTAATTCTATTTCTATTTCATAATTTTCTGGATTGTTAAAAACATTAGACTCTTCAATATTATAGGTAGAAATATAATCTCTTTTTTTCTTAGAAGTTTTAACAATACTGCAATCTATTTTAAATGGATATAAATTTAAATATGAATGTATAAATGAATATCTTTTAATATATCTGAAAACTTTTTTAGAATCTTTCCAATTTTGTAATAAAGAAATTACTTCTGGTTTATTATTTTTTAATTTACGTTCTGTTTTATAGTTTATCCTAAAATGGAAGTCATGAAAATCTATGGGTCTAAGATTTTGGTCATCTTTTTTTTTTGAAAACTTTTGTAAAAATTCTATACCTGCGGGTAAACTTTCAGGATTTAAAGTATTTTCTTTACAATATTTTTGTATATTATGTAGTCCAGGAATAGTAGTTCTTATGTTAGACATTTTCATTCTACCGGATTTTGCATCAGCATACTCATTTTGTATATTTAAATAAGTTTCACCATCAAAATATTCTGAACGAAATCCTAATGATTTTATTTTTGAAATAATATTTTCAAAGTCTATTTTTGTGATTTGATTATAATATTTTGTTCCAAAACGAATCTCAAACTCGTCTTGATTATTTCTTTTATCTGAAAGATAAAGATCTAAATATTGATTAAATTTCTCTTGATGAGTTATTTCATCTTGTTTTTCCATATATATAATTTATGACATTATATTTTATATATATTTCAATTTTAAACTAATAGTTCTTGTATTTCACTATAAAGTTGTTTTTTCGTTTTATTTTTATTACTATTTGTTGTTTTTAACTCAATATGAATTTTTTCTGCAATATCTTGCAGATTTTTTAACTTATAACTAGATATACCTTTCAATGGTTTTTCTATATCATTCACTAAAAATAGTTCCTTTTCATATGTATTTATTTTTTTTAATATATCAACTGTATCCAATAAAATACCATATTTTTTTGTTTCTGGATAATATTTTAAAATAATTTTATCTTCATTATCATGTGCATTTTTGTATAACATTTTATTTTTTACAATATAAACATCAATACAATTTAAAAAACAAATAGTTTCTAATGTTTTGATATGCATTTTTTTCTCATTAACTAAATTATTTTCTAAACTTGATAACTTATATTTTAATTGTTTTATACTGGATTTATTTTCTCTCAATAATGGTATCCAATCTATTTTTCTAGTTTTTTCTATAATAAAATATTTATTGGGTAGAATATTATATTCTTTGATACCATTTTGAAATATATACCAACACCAAAAAATATTATCGTCTTGATAAGGAGTAAAAAATTCCTTTGTATTCATTTTTTTTGGATTAGATTTTTCTATATCTACGTCTATATTTTTATGTTTTTTTGATGTATTTGCATCTATTTTTGATGTATTTGCATCTATTTTTGATGTATTTGCATATATTTTTGATGTATTTGCATCTATTTTTGATAGTAAATCTAATTTTTGTATATTTTTACTATCAAAACAAAATCTATTTAAATTATTAACTAATTTTTTTATTTTTTTTGAATTATTACTGTAACTCATTTGATATATATACAGGTGTTTCTTTATTATCATTTTTAAAATAATCATTATTTAACTCATCTTTAATAGTTTCTATATCATTTAAGGTCTTTTCTTGCTTACAAAAGTATTCTAAATTTTTTTCTATTTCTGAAATAGTTTTTTCATTTAAATTGTCCATATTTAAAAAAATACCATTTCTATTCTCACTATACTTAATTTGGTTAGAGATTAAGATATCTAAAATTTTAATTTGATGTATTTGATCAAGATTTTCTATTTTATTTTTTAATTTTTTTTGTTTAGAAGTGTTCATTATTAAATTTTTAATATGAACTATTTAAGTTTATATTAATATAAAGTCTATTTTGAATTTTTATTCCTCTACTTTTATTTTAGTTAATCTTTGTTTTTGATGTTTTAGTTCACCTAGTACAGAAATGGTTTCATCATTTAGTTCGAATCGTATACCAATAACTTTAATTAATATAATATCTTCTTCTTTAATATTTGAAAAGTATTTATCATCATAATGATGATCTCTTGCAATAAAGATAGTGATGGGTGATTTTTTTTCTTTAAAATAAATGGCTCTAATTCCTGCTCGAGTTATATTTTCTACTTTACATTTAATAATTTGTCCTTCAACGGGATGACAAATTAGGCATTCAAAAAGAACATCAAAGTTAACATTATTTTCTTGAATAACGCCGGATGAGTATGAACATATCCTAATAGAATCTGTTTTAATATAACCTTCTCTACAGCATTTATTATATAATTCTTCTTCTAATTTTTGTTTTAATATAGAATTTAAATTTCCTCCTACTGATGTAAATGGTAATATTATTTTACGGGTAATCATATTTTTTACATATATAGATTTACTTTTTCTTTTAGATTTGTCTTTAACAAATTTACTCATTAATGTATTATATATTTTATTCTTTATTTTTATTTATTTTCAATTTTAATTTATATCTTAATTTATATCTTAATTTATATCTTAATTTATATCTTAATTTTTTCTACATTATTTATTTTATCTTCTAAAGTGTTAAAAAACCATTTTTTATCATTGTGTTTATTTAAATCTAAATATTTTAATATTAATTCTAATTCTGCTGCAAGTTCCATATCATTAATATTTCTTATATCACTATCACCATATATAGTTTCTATTTTCGTTTTTTCTTCATTCATACCATATTTATTTTCTGGTTTTATATTTTTTAAAATATTATTCATTCTGTGAATGGTAACTCTTTTATTCTCTCCACTAGTTGGAAGTTTTTGTCCAAATTGTGTTCTTTTATTTTCACTAGATGATATAGATTTTACCTTAAATACTATTTTCTTTTTTGAATTTGTTAAAAATCCTATAAAGTTATTAATGTGGGAATTATCCACTTTAAATCTTGTTAAAAGTGTATCTACAAATTTTTTATCTAATCCACTAACATTAATAGTCCATCTATTTGGAGATACTTTTGTATCTAATTTAAAGAAACCAATACCTAATGGATGTTTAATTAATTTTTTACTATAATCAGTAATTCCTATAACTGTTGTATCTTTATATGTAATACTTATTTTATCTATAATTTTCTGAAATATTATAAAGAATTCTGGAGGAAATTCTTTCATAACACTTTCTTGATCTCTATTTAATTTCAAAAGTTCTATTTCATTTAATAAAGACAATTTATCTTTTGCACTATAACTATCAAATACATGTTCTAAAGCAAGTTCAACTAAAATTTCTTCAGGTAAATTATTATATTTTATTAAATTTTCTATTGCATTTCTTGCAGATATTATCCAATTTTTCTTATTGCTTTCGTCAGATGAATTTGCTAAAATTAAGTAAGAATTTTTGAATGTTAACAATTCCATATCATTATTTACTTTAATTTCTAAAGATAGAGGCTGTTTCTCTTCTCTATTTTTTTTTTTAAAAACTATCTTTTTATGTTTAAAACTTATAGGATGTCGTCTTTGATATGATGTTATTTGGCGAGATGTATCTATTTCAAGGGGCTGAAACATGTAAAATTTATCAATATTGACCAACCGTCCGGATCTTCCTAACATATCTGTTAAAAATTCATTATCATCATTTATAAGAATATCTAAAGCCATATTAATTTGTTCTGTTGAATAGTGTTTCATCATAGTAATTCTTTTTTTTAAATCTGATTTTTCATAAATATAATGTTCTCGAAATAATAATTTAATTTTATTTAATATTTTTTCAATATTCATAATTATATAATTTTCATTATACGTTTCTATTCCTACTTCATCTGAATAAGTATCATTTGGTTTGCATTTATATTCACATTCCATAAAATCGCAAATTAAACTATTATCTTTATGTCCAATATGATAATCTATTTCTTGATTATTAGATAATGTTAATGTAATATTTTTTTGAATATTATTTGCATTCATATTTTGTTGATTTTTATTTAATAAACAATCGACAGCGTGTTCTTTTAATAATCTAGTAACTTGTCCAATTTTTATAGATTTATTTTCTGCAATACGATACATATACATATCAATAGTTTCCATTGGATTATCTCTTAATTCGCTTGCGTGTAGATATATTTCAACTGTTCTTTTATTAAAAGGTAATAAGCAATGACTTTTATTTCTTACACCTCTTCCTATAATTTGGTCGGCCCTATTTAAATTATACCATGGTTCTAATATATGAACTTGTCTAATGTTTTGAAAATCTAAACCTTCAGATCCTGCTTTTGAAATAATAATAATTTTTACTTTCTCTCCATTTATATTTTGAGAATCTGTTGCAGCCTTTAATTCAAGTTTATTATTTGGTGATAGTTTTTTATCACCAGTAATCATTATATATTTGGCATTGTGACCATTTACTTTATAAGGAGCAGTTGGTCTATCTTTAAATAATGATTTATCTTGATTTAATCTATAAATTCCCATTTCTTCTAATGCTAATGCAATAGGAACACAACCTCCGTCAATAAAATTAGAATAAATTAAACAAATACCGTTGCTTTTTTTAATAGTTTTAATAAATTCATGTATTTTTACACTATATTTTCTCAATGGAGGTTCATCACCCTCTGAACTAAAAATTCTTCCAAAATTCTTTAAAGTATTAGATTTATATGTAAATTCTCTCTTTGTAGATTTTGAGTAGTCCATTAATCTACGCAATCCTTTTTTTCCATAAAGTTCTTTTTCAATATCTTTTTCTAAAATGTCATCTCCTGATAAATCAGAATGAGGGTATGCAAAATTTAATATTTGCAATGGACCATCCATCATAGTGTATTGTATACCAATTCTTTTTTCTTGTAATTGTGGATATTTTTTCTTCATTTTCTCAATTAAATAATTATATGCTCGTTCTTGAAAATCTTGCAATGTATTAATATAAACATCTAAATAATTGATTTGATTATCTTCAGTTATTTCAAGTCCGTTAATTTGTTGTGAAGGATATCTCCATTCAGTGGTCTTTAAAATCTTTAATGAATGAGGACTATTAAATTCAAATGGAAAAATTCTAAATGGAAATTTAAAGGGATTTTCTCCACTAACATATGAAACATATCCATTTAATTTTTGAATTAAAATGTCTTTTCCAGACTGTCTTTCATCTTCTATAAAAGTATTTTCTTTTGTGAAAATATCACTGACCGTAATAGGAAATCTATTATCATTTAAATTCATTAAATTAACTAACCATACTATTTCAGTTGCTTCATTAAACATAGGCGTTGCTGTTAATAAAAGTAATTTCATATTTTTAGAAAAACTTACTAAATCTTGTAAATTTTTAGTAGTTCTTCTTTTTACATCATTTGCTCGTATATTATGAACTTCATCTATAACTAATAGCCTTCCAGAAAATTCCCTCTCCATAGCACGTGTTTGTTTTGATACTATTTTTTTATCATTATTGTTTGAGATTTTTTTCATAATTTTATCTATTTTATTTGCAAATTCAGTATAACCTAAAAATTCATAGGATTGTCTTATAATTTTTTTGATTTGTTTAACAACTCTTTCTCTTGAAAGCCCCTTTGTATTCATAGGATTTACTTCTTTAATGAATTTATTACCTGTACATGCTTTTAAGTTCCATAACCCATTAATTAATTTGAGTTTTCTTTCATCAAATAATTGCAATTTGTAATTTTCTTGAACAACCGGACTTGCAACAATCATAATTTTTTTATTACTACCTATTTGTTGATAATAATTACGCATTTCTTCACAAACCGAAATAGATGAACAAGTTTTACCTGTTCCTAAACCATGATAGATTAATAAACTATTATAAGGGCTTTGAAATGATAAAAAGTTGCGTATAAATTTTTGATGTGGTTCTAATTCAAATTGCATATTAGGACTGCAAATTTTGTTAGATTCTTCTTCTATATTATCTATTTGTTCTCTAGTTTTTTCTGGTATTTCAACATCTCTAAACTCTTTTTTATTTGCAATTTTTAATGCTATATTAGGGTCATCTAAATGTGGATATAAAAGTTTATCTATTTTTTTATATTCTTCTAATTGTTCTCTATTTTTATTTTCTGTACATTGCAGAAGACTTTGATATTCTTTGCTTTGAATAGATAAATTTCTAAGATTTCCCTTAATATTATCAATAAGTTCTTGACATTGCTGAGAAAAATTTTCTTTTAATTCTTGTTTTGATATAGAAACAGTTCTAGACATAATGTCTGGTGAATCATTTTTTTGCATAAGTTCTTTTAATTCTTCTTCTTCTTCTACTTTAGTTTCATTAATAGGTGATATAACTTCTCTGATGCTGGGAGTTTGTTTAATATTTTCTATTAATGATTGATCTTCTTTTAATGATTGATCTAAAGAAAGAACTTTATCTAAAGAAGAGTCTATATTATGTGTTTTAGAGACAATATCTAATGAGTCAGAGTCTGATTTTGTTTTAGATTGTCTAGTTTTAGATGGTGTGTGTTGTCCTTTTGTTTTTGATTTTGTTTTGGATTGTCTAGTTTTAGATGGTGTGTGTTGTTTTGTTTTTGATTTTGTTTTGGATTGTTTTGTTTTGCTTTTTGGTTTTTTTACTTTTTTTTTTGTTTTATTACATCTGCCAGTGCGAGGATTACATACTTTATTTTTTAATTGGCAATTTTTTATTCTTTCCTCATTGCATAAATCAGTTGATGAGGGTTCTTTAAATGAATATAATTTAATCCAAGGGTCATCTAAACTATTAAAAAAATCCTGATATTTTTGTTGCCAATTTTTTTTTCGCACCATTTTTATTTTACCAGTTTGATTGTTTCTTTTAATTCTTAATTTTTTTCCATTTATTCCTATTAATCTAAATTTTGAATCTACAATTCCTTTGTCACGCAAATCAGTATTTTCTATTTTAAAAGGTTTTTCAGACCAATCTTTTTTATCTGTTTGTTCTTCCATAATAATATATTATGAGATTAAACTATATTTATGTAAAACTTTATTTATATTATTTATTAGTTCAATTCTTTCTAAATTATATGGTCGTATTTTAGTTAAACAATCTTCTAAAGATAACCATTGCATATCACTAACTTCACTTTTTTGAAAATTATTATGAACAATAGGATTTTCAATATAGCCTAAAAAATATTTATGTTTATATGATTTATAATTTGAACCAGTAAATGTTTCTTGAAATGGTTTTAAATTATTAATAATATTTATGTCGTTTCTTGAATATCCAGATTCTTCTTCAAATTCTCTCAATGCACATATAATATCGTTTTCTTGATAGTTTCTTCTCCCTTTTGGAAATCCCCATTCTGGATGGACCCAATTTGTTCGACTAGAATCTATTAAAGTTTTAAGATTAAACTCTTCTCTGGTATGAATATCGTAAATTTTTTCTTTTAATTCAGTAAATTTATCATGAGAAGATTTTTCTTCTTGTCTATATTGAGTATGACTAAATTTACCCCACAATTCATTCCACAGTACATTGAAACTTTTTGTCAATAAACTTTCTTTTTCTTTATTTGTCATTTCATCAATCAAGTTTTGTATATAATTTTTATCATATAAATTATATTTTCCTCTTAAAAACTCTACATAACCTAAAGTATCTTTTCTACATATCATTAAATATTTAATATTACTATATTCTTTAGTCATTACTATTAAGCCTACACTTGTAATGGGTTTAGAACATTGGTTATAAATATGTCCTCTTTTTCCACAATTATTGCAATAATGTGGCAATTCATAACTTTCTCGTTTTAACATAATATATATATGTTAAAATCAATATGTTTTTATATCATTTGCTATATAATGGGATTGAATCACAATGTTTGGCTTCCACATTTAAAATTTACATTGCAAACTATAGCAATAACATATCCAAAACATCCAAATGATGTAAGTATAAAAAAATATTATGATTTTATACAAAATTTACCTATTTTTATACCAATGAATCCAATTGGAAATAATTTTTTAGATCTTTTAGATAAATATCCAGTTACCCCATATTTAAGTTCAAGAATGTCATTTATGAAGTGGATACACTTCATATTTAATAAAATTAACAAACAATTAAAAAAACCAGAAATAGGTTTTTACGAAGATTTAGAGAATTATTATGAGGAATATAAACCAAAAGAAATGAAAAATAAAGAAGTAATTAAAACTCGAAAAAAATATATAGAGGGGGGTATTATTATTTTAATGATTTTATCGATAGTCTACTTTTATAAAAAGTAGAATTTAGGAAATTTTGTTCGTTAAAATAATAATATAATGAAATTATATAATGGCTAGAAAAACTCGTAGAAGATCTCGCTCTAAAAGACGCAGAAGACAGAGAGGTGGTTCTGAAGAACCTGCTCCTGAAACTCCTGATACTGAAGAAACTGTTCCTGATGCTGCTGGAGATGATGCAGAAGTTGGTTCACTTCTCTCATCTCCGTTGAATGGAGGAAGACGTCGCAGAAGAAAAAGTAAAAAAACAAGACGTACCCTCAAGAAGAGAAAAACCCGTAAGAAGGGTAAAAAAAGAGGACTTAATCAATACTTTAAACTTATGTTAAACGCAAAAAAGAAAGGATTGGCTTCTTTTAAATACAAAGGAAAAACCTACAAAGGTAAAAAACATCACCGTTTAGGAATGATTTACAAAAAGGCTTAAATTATTATACCAAATAAGTTAATAGTTTTATATATATTTAATAATATATATATGAAGGTTAATTTTTTAATATTTGTAATAACTACATTTTTAGTGGCAAATACGTATTATGACGGGAAATTTACTGATTATATAATAAAAGGAAAAAAATATTTTAGAATGGTTACATTTGCATTTGTTGGTTTAAGTATTTATTTATTTGTTAATAAAAATCCGGGGGAGACGAAAAGTTTAGTAAAACACGCAACTGAACTTATAAAATATATGCCAGTGGATAATAATACTCGAGATATGTTAACTCCATTGTTTGATTTTACAAATGCACGAGATAAAGTGAATCAAATGGGACAATCTTCCAATATTTCTTATACAATTAATCCTCATCCGCAGGCAGTAGGACAGTTTATTAAACCAAAGATAAAAAGAAGTGTAAGTGAAACAAAAAAAAAATATATAGCATCGCAGCAAGGATGGAAATGTAATATGTGTAGTCAACAATTAACACATACATTTCAGGTTGATCATAAAATAGATTTGCAATTTGGGGGAACAAATGATGTTTCTAATTTAGCAGCTTTGTGCAATAATTGTCATGCTAATAAAACATCAATGAATAATTTATAAATTATTCATATATGAATTAAGTTTTATAGGTTAATTATATTTTATTTAATGTTAATAAAATATAAATGAGTTCTGTTTTAAAAGGTGTTACATCTGCAATAGTTTATACCCCACTAGTTTTATTAGTATTTACAATTATTTTTATTTTTGGGTATGGTATATTTCATTATAGGGAGAAGGGAAATTTACCTGATTCTTACATTAGAACATTTGATATTATCAAATATATTATAACTACTTTAATAATTATACCATTAAAGTGGATTGGGCAACTATTATGGTTTATTTTTCCTATTTTTCCACAAACTCGAGATAATATAGGTTATGCAAAATGGGGTGCATGGGACGGTCCAGCAAACAATAGGCAATTTAGTTTTGTAATATTATTTATTGCTTTATTTTGTGGAATAATTTATTATATTATTAACAATGGATATCCTGAGTATCCATATATTACAAGAAAGGGTGAAAAATTTTCTTTGGCTGATTATTCTTATTATTTAAATTATCTTTTAATAGGTATTGGAATTATTTGTTTGGCGATATTTTTTGTTAAATTTACAAAAAATTTAACTCAGACTTATCCTGGAGAAGGAGATAATGTTGAAAAAGAAGATTGGTTATATAAAAATTCTTCAAGGTACTTATATGTTTTAATTTCTGTAGGAGTGGCAATGGGAATATTAGCAGCATTTGCATTTTTAGTAAGTAAAAATATTTTATTTGATATTTCTGGTTCTGTTATGTTGATGGTTGGTTCTTTATTAACAGGACTATTTTTGGTATATAGATACTTGATGGGTTCTGTTTCTTTTAAAAAAATTCTAAGTAAATATCCAATTATTAACGTATTATTTTATGCTATATTTATTATTCCTTGTATATTTTTTGATATAGTAAAATTTTTATTTAATGAACTAAGACATACACCTACTACTGTTTATTATATTTTTGCAGTTGAAATCATTTTAATAACACTTATTATTGTTATTCCTATTTTTACAAAATATATGTATACAACTACTCTTGATAAAGATGATAAAAAAATAATTATTCAAAACAAAATTAATGATTCTGAAAAATCATTGAAATCAATGGAAAAACGCTTACAATCATTGAAAAAAAATTCTCATTCTGAGAAAGGAAAAAAAATTCCTGAAGATGGGTGGAAAGAGATTAAACGTCGTAATTTAAATGATAAATCTAATGAAGATGAACTTGTTTTATTTTTAATTAATTATGGTTATGTTAGCAGTGAAATGTGTGATAACGCAACTGTGATAAAAAATAAAGAAGATTGTAAAGAAGCCATTACAGAAACAATTAATTTAATACAGAAACATGCTGGAGAGATATTTGACCTAGAACATAATATTAGTGAGTCAAAAATTTATTTAGAAGATTTAAAAAAAGAACGAGACCAGATTAAAAAAATTCAAAAAGCAAAGGTTTTACTCAGAGATCCAATATATTTAAAAAATAAAAAATATTTAGGTAATCATCAAGAATTAAAAACAGTTGGATATGATATTCAATATAACTATAATTATGCAATTAGCGCGTGGTTTTTTATACGTGCACAGGCACCAAATTTTGGAGATCAATATAGAAGACATACAACTATATTAGATTATGGTGGAAAGCCAAATATATCGTATAATGGATTAGATAATTCATTAAAAATAACAATGAATAATGGTAAAAATAAAAAACCAATTGTGTATAAAGTAAAAGATTTTCCTTTGCAAAGATGGAATAATGTAGTTGTTAACTATGATAGTGGTATATTAGATATATTTATAAACTCTAAATTGGTAGCATCATTTAAAAAAGTAGTTCCGTACATGAGTTTAGATAATATTAGTGTAGGTGCCGATAATGGTATAGGTGGAGGTGTTTGTAATGTTTTATATTTTCCTAGAATTATGACACAAGAGAGAATAAATGCTAATTATATGTTTTTAAAAAATAATAATCCACCAATTGTTTAGATAAATTTCTAACATAATATTATACTATGAATTTTCAAACAATTCTTTTAGGAGTTATAGTTATTGTCATACTTTATCTTGTCTGGAAATATGTTTTTTCAGATACTTCTAATCAAAGTTTATCTATGGGAGGAAGTGCAAAAACTAGACATTTAATTAAAGCAAATACACTTCCAGGGAACCCTGCATCTGTTGATTTTACATTTTCTGTATGGATTTATGTGGATAACTGGCAGTATAAATATAGTAAACCTAAGGTTATATTTAGGAGATCAAATTCAAACACTAATACACTTTCTCCAAGTGTTTCTTTAGCACCTTCAACAAATGATTTAGACCTTTCTTTAACAACTGTTTCTGGTAATGTTGATAATTGGTCTGTTCAAAATATTCCAATTCAGAAATGGTGTAATATTATTATTGCTACAAATAATAGAACTGTTGATACTTACATTGATGGTAAATTAGTAAACACACATGTATTAAGTGGTGTTCCAAAAATGGATAAAAATGCTGATATTGAATTGACTCCAGAGAAAGGATTTTCAGGAGCAACCTCAAAATTTAGATATTTCTCAAGAACAATTAGTCCACGTGAAGCATATGAAATTTACAGAGAAGGTCCAGGAGGCAATGCATTAACCGATTTATTTAATAAATATAAGTTGAAAATGTCATTTATGAAAGATAATGAAGAAATAACAGGTTTTGAATTCTAATTATATTATTTATAATATATAAGTATGTCTTACGGTAGTTTTGCAAGTAATTATAACAGCCCAATGGCTAGTTTAGGAAATGCAGTTGCAGGAGCAAAAAATAGTGCAGGAGGTATGTTCTCTAAATTTAGGAATAATAAAGTTGTTTCTGGAACAACAGATTTCTTGTATTCAAATACTCTTGTTGCAAAGGTTTGTTTCTTCATTTTAGTTTTAATAATTTTTGTTTATGCAATAAGAATTGGTTCAATAGTTTTAGGATATTTAAATTCTCCAGAAAAAAATCCTATTTTAATTAACGGGTTAAGACAGGGAAAAAGACCTAAAATTATTCATCAAAATCCAGGTATAAAAGGTTCTAAACCAATTATAAGGTCAGTTAATGAACGTGAAGGTTTAGAGTTTACATGGTCAGTATGGTTATTTATTGATGATTTAGCCAAACCTGGAAGCAATGGTGTTGGTCAAAGAAAACATATTTTCCATAAGGGTTCACAGCAAAATTTTGGTATGAAAAAGAGTTTTGATGGTATTAATGTATCTGACATGGCTTTTCCTAATAATGCACCAGGATTATACATTCATGAAACCAAAAATGCTTTTGTTATTGTTATGAATACATTTAATAATGTAATTGAAGAAATAGAAATAGATAATATTCCATTAAATAAATGGATTTTAGTTAATATGCGAAATAGAGGTAAAAATATGGATACATTTATTAATGGAACAATTGTAAATAGACACACGTTTAGATCTGTACCAAAACAAAATTATGGTGATGTATTCGTAAGTAAATTTAATGGATTTAATGGATTTTTATCTAATTTAAGATATCACAGTCATGCTCTTTCTGGTATTGATATTGAAAATATGGTAAAAGCAGGCCCTAATCTTACTTCAGATGATAGTATTAAAATTTTCCCACCCTATTTTTCTCTTAGATGGTTTTTTTCTTCTTAAAAGTCAAAAAATTAAATATTTAGTTAATAATATTTAATTTTCTTAATATTAATTTAATTTGTTAAACGGCGTTTTGTATTATATCCATAAATAAACCCAACAACTGTAAATGTTGACAATAATAATTTAAATGATTGTTCTGTAATAAAATTATTTACATCTTCTTTAAATTCTAATTTAGGTATTAAAAACTTACTGACTCCAAATTGAATAGGTAAAACAGATAAACCAAAAATTCCTCCCCAAATTATACCATTTTCCATTTTTTGCATATTAAATAAAGATTTTATAGTACTCATTATAATAGTATAAATATAATAATATTTATATTATTTTTATTGTTAATTATTTTTTGTGTATATGTTATGTTTATCGTCTTAAATTAGGATTTACACAAATATCCTTGGAGGGAAAAACTTTACCAGATGCACATGTATCTCCACCTGTCATTTTAACACAAGTACGATATCCTCTATCACTTCCAATATAACAATATCCGGTTGACTTTTTATGTTGTATATTACTTTCAGTTGAATCATCTGAATCAACAGGTTTTTCTTTTCTTTTTTTTGGTTTTTCTATGGCTTGTTTTAATGTAGATCTTTCTTCAATATTTCTACCTGTATCTGCCACAGCCTTTCCTACACCTTTTCCAGTTTTTTCTACAACATCTACTATTTTTTTACCACCTTGTCCTGTATTATTAAAAACATTACTTGTTCCTTGTCCAGTTTTAAAAAGAATAATTCCAAAAAACTTTTGGAAAATATCGGTTCCTTCATAAAAATAGAGATATGCATTATATGCTAAAAAAGCGATTGCTAATACTATTAATAAAATTTTAATAACCATTACTCCATCATCACTTGGAGTTGAGCCTTGAGTTGGAGAAAATGTTTGACCAATAGATTTCATTCCGGAGAGTTTTGAAGATATTGTTTCGGTAACAGTGGGTTTCTTAGAAATAGTTCGTGAAATTTTTTCAGTAAAAGAATTTTTTGAGGGATCTGGAGTAATTGGTTTCATAATACTGGGGGTTTTTTTAGATTCAAAGATACTCATATACAAATTATAAATATTAAAATCTAAAATAAAAATAAATTAATCTCGTATACTATCGTAATTTTCTAAATATATAAAAATATGTAATAACTATAAAAATATGTAATAACTATAAAAATATGTAATAACTATAAAAATTTGAATTTATTACTACATTATGCTTTTAATATACTATAGTACTCGTTATATTATATGATTGGTTATGCTCTTAATAATATAAATTATGGATTTCTATTTAAAATACAAGCTTATTTTTGGGAAAACTTTTCTGCTATATTGTAAAATGGACATTTCAAAAATGTCCAAAATCGAAAATAGTAAAAAAGTTTTTGCGAAAAAAAGATGAAAAAACTATTTTACTAGAAAGATGAAGGTAAAAAAATAAAAATTTTGAAAAAAAAATGGCTACATAACTTTAAAAAAAGCACTAAACACCAAAAAAAAAAGAATTTAGGGGTTTTTTATGTTATCATATATATATGGAAAAAAAACCCCAAAAAACCCCAAAAAAATACGTATGTAAAAATTGTGACTTCTTAACGTTTAATAAAAAAGATTACAAAAGACATATTAAGACCATGAAACATCGAATGATAACAAATGATACAAAAATGATAACAAAAAAACCCCATAATTGCTGCTGCGGTAAGTCCTACAAACATCGTGCGAATTTATGCAGACATAAGAAAAAATGTCTTGAAATTATAGAAAAAAATAAAGAAAATACTGAAAAAAAAAAAGATAATAAATTGACAAATCCGGAAAATGTCACAAAATTACTTAAAACAATTCTAGAAACAAATGAAACAATTCTACAAGAAAATCGGGAATTAAAAAAAGAAATGAAAAACTTGAAAATAAACAATATTACAAATCACAATAACAATACCAATAATATTTCTATAAATATGTTTTTGAATGAATATTGTAAAGATGCGATGTCGTTAACTGATTTTGTTAATAAAATAATAGTTTCGGTAGAAGACTTAGAAAATACAAAAGCATTAGGGTTTGTAGATGGAATATCAAATGTTATTTTAAACAAATTGAAAGATATGTCAAGTGTGGAAAGACCCATTCACTCTTCTGATATTAAACGTTTTAAATTCTTTATTAAAGATACTGAAGGATGGAAAAAGGATGCTAATGGAGAACATATCGACAATGTTATAACTAAAATAAAAATAAAACACGTTGATGCATTGAGTGAATGGGAGTTGGAAAATCCAGAATACACATATAATGATAAGAAATTAGAGGAATGGTCTGGTTTACTGGATGGTATTAGTAGTGGAGAGGATAAAAAGGAAACTGAAAAAAATAAAAAGCAAGTAAAAAAAATTATAGCAGAAAAGTGTTCAGTTAAAAAGGCGATTGAAGAATTAGACAAATAACTTATAGACCAATTAAGTAATTATAATATATGTGTTTATGTGATAAAGATAAATCATGCTGTCAAAATTGTAAAATATGTTGTAAACAAATACCTATAAAAAGATACTTTTTACCTATTGCACTAGGACCAATTGCTTTAATATATGAAGGATTTCAAAATTATGTTTATATACCTATTTTTCTGGGAATTGCTGCTTTTTTCTTTTTTTGGAATTTTCCATGGATTGTATATTATACTGCCTCAAAACCACTTTATTACCAAGACCTTTTTATAGATGAAAAAAAACTGCCTAATTATGATGTTCATCCTAAGTTAAAAATAAAATTTCAAACAATATTAATATGGGTATTGATAGTATCAAATAGTTTATTAGTTGCAGCATTGGGTGATTATTGGTTATATAGGGCTACAGGTGTGGTTGCTACATTTGAAATATTAGGTGTAACTGGTGGTATTATAAAAGTGTTTCAAATAATTAATAATACAATTAGTCGATTTATGTTAAAAATTTTAAAAAGATTCATTAGAAAAGAAAATCAACGGATACGTCAATTAAATATAGATAAGATGCGGGAATTAGTAAAATATAATTTTAAGTTAGCAATTCCTAGTAAAAACTGTGATTTTATTAGTGATGAAAAAAAAGAAGAAAATAGTGTTGAAATGGTAGTTCTAAGTACTGAATTAAAACCTCAACGAGAGAGGCTTCAAACAATATAATATAGTTTTTCAAAGAAAAACTTTACTAGAACAAATAATATTCCTCCCCACAATGTATCCATCACAACTGTATACCATTTCCAATTTTTAAGTATTGCCATAGTAGTTAAATCATATATACCATATACGAATATTCCTAAATAAAATGACTCTAAATAAGATAAATTTTTTTTGATAATAAAATAAAATATTCCTAAAGAAAGTAAAATATAACATGTAATGGTTGCTAACATATTAAGTTTTATGTTGGATCCTTGAACTAATTTAACTTGATTGTTAAAGTAATTTTTTGTTGAAGATAAATATATGAAATCTAGACCAAGTAAAATTAAACTTGTTAATAAATATTCTTTAATCATTTAAACAATATTTATATTTTTATTTAAAATTTGATAAATAAAATTAGCGACGTCTGCGTCTGCGAGATGTGCTACGACGGCGAGTGCGTTTACGCATTTTGGAGTCAGCGGAACCACCTTTGCGGGTGCGTCGGCGTCTGCGAGTGCGGGATCTTCTTCTGCTTCTTCTAGCCATTATGTAATATAAAGAGAAAAATAAAAAACTCCAAAAAAAATTATAAATTTTAAATAAAAATTATAATTTAAAAAAATTCAAATAGAATATTAAACTTAATCCTTAAGTGGTTTATTATTGGTTGATACGGCAGCGCCAGGCTTACAGCATCCACTTAACATATTTAAGAATGGAAGTCTTACACCAACAGTTGGGAATGTTCCCATCATCATGTTTCCACCATTATTAATAACAGAGCCTTTTGTTCTTTGGACATCTGCTTTTCCTTGACCGCCGCCGATATTATTAGCAGCAAGTAAACCATCAGAAGATGGTGATGCACCATACATTGCTCTTTGAAGTCTTTTATTTCCTGGTCTTCCCATTTTATAATATACAATAATATTTTTTTTTTACCTAAAGTATTATTAATTATTTTTTTAATTTCTGGGTATAATACCTTGTGTCATCAACGCATTTATTTTGTCTAATTTTTTAACAGTTTTTTCTAAATTAGTGTTTGTCATAGAATTATTAAATAAATAATCAGTTTTTGGCTTAATTTCATTTTTTTTTATTTGTTTATAAATAATATTTACCTTTTTAACAATATTATCTACTAAATTAGTATTTTCAATAATAGGAATTTTATTATTCACTGTTTCTGTTAATAAGTGTATTGCAAAATATATCAAATATTTTCTTTTTTTCTTTATTCCTGGTTTAAATTTTAAACAAAAAAGTTCTTGTAAATTTTTAACTAATTTAAGCATACTAGAGTTTCTTTTATTGGCTTCATAACAAAGACAATCCCACAAAATCCAAACTATATCTGCCTGGTACTTCGATTCTACTTCAATTACTCTTCTTGCCGCACAATACTTCTTATTTTCTTTTTTTACTAAAGATTCGAAATTAAATATCCATTCTACCCAATAACATGCCGTTCTTGAATTACTTTTATTTTTAGAAATATTCCAAGCAAATTCATTTATAGCCACAAATAATTCCTTAGGGTCTTCTTCCTTAAATACAATTTTAGCATAGTTAATAGAATCCGCTTTTAATTTATAAGTTATCTTCATCATACTTAAATCTTCTTTTTGAATTTTAATATTTTCTATTGCATTTTTCTTATTAGAAGAGCATAAAACACATATAATTTCTGCAAATAATTTACGGATTTTATCACTATTTCTTATTTTTAAAATATCATCTTGATATCCAGTATTTACAATATTTTTAAATTCATCAAGCCTTATTTTCAAATAATATGGTAATTTAGGATTTCCCAAATGAATATATTTGGCTGCAAATTCAAAAATAATATCCCATAAATCAATAAAATGTCCGCTACATATGAATTCTGCAGACCAATAACAAGATTGTTCTATCTTGCTATTTACTAAATTATTTAGTAATTCTTTTTTTGCATCATTTTTTTTATATTTTGAAAAAGTGATTCCCCTAAAATTTTTTATTAAGCGAACATCATTAATATCATTTTCGTTCATTTATATTAAATTTTCATATAAAAAATATAATATTAATACATATAATGAAATCATTTACTCGTATGTTAAAAAAAACAATGAAAAGTATCTCAAAAATAAATATTTGGATTCGGTTATTTGTATTTTTAGGAGTATTGTTTTTAGTATTAAACTACATTAATTACCATCATCCATTTCCAGAAGGATTTACACAAATGGAAAAATTTAAAGTAAAGAAAAATGATAATCTTTATGATGATTTTTATTGTAGTATTTATGACGATTTAGTTCTAGACAATGGCAAAAATAATTATGAAATAGGTGAATTAAGTCATATATTAAAACCTACAAAAAACAAGACTTTAGTAGATATGGGTTGTGGTAATGGCCATCATGTAAATTTATTTAATAAACAAGGTTTTAATGCAAGTGGGTTGGATAATTCTCAATCTATGATTGATAAAGCCAAAAAAAAATATCCTGAAAGCAAATTTAAAAAAGGAAATGCATTAAATGCTGTAAATTATAAACCTTCATCACTTGATGTTATTAGTTGTCTTTACTTCACAATCTACTACATTAATGATAAAAAAACATTCATTGATAATTGTTATAATTGGTTAAAACCTGGAGGTTATTTTGTATTACACTTAGTGAATCGTGATAAATTTGACCCCATTATTAATTCGGCAGACCCATTACATATAGTTTCAGCACAGAAATATGCTAAAAAACGTATAACAAACTCTCTTGTAAAATTTAAAGATTTTCAATATAAAGCCAATTTTGAATTTGATAAACCAAATGATAAAGCCGAATTTATCGAAACATTTAAAGACGATAGTTCAGGTAATGTTAGAAAAAATGTTCATACATTGTATATGGAAACACAGAAAAAAATACTTGCTCTTGCAAAACAAACAGGTTTTATACTTAAGGGGAAAATTGATTTGGTAAAAGCAATGTATGAGTATCAATATATTTATATTCTGTATAAACCTGAATGAGTGAACTTTTTATGGCAGTAAGTCAAAGACTCAGAGATGAATTGGTTACCCAACTCCAAAATGAAGTTAACTTTTTAAAGAATTATTTAGCAAAAAATCAAAAACATTCTCTTATTGGTACAAAAGTAATTGTTTTACCATCTCAGCATATGGGAGACACCTTAAATTTAGAAAACCCAGTAGAAGGTATTTTAATAAGTAATATTGAAAATTCTAGTGTATGCACCTATGTTATGATAAAAAACGAAGATAATATAGGACAAATTATAAATCCTTATATTTGTGATATCCGATTTCCTAATGTTGATAAATTATTTAATTTTTAATTATTTATTAATTAGTTATTTTGTTATTTTGTTATTTTGTTATTTTGTTATTTAATTCGTATAATATTTTAAAATTTTTCTTATTAAAATATTATAATGGATAATTGGGATATGTCTTCAGTTGAATCTTCTTCTGTTAAGCCTACTGATGTTGAACGAGAAGTAAGAGAATCTTTAATTAAAAATGATAGTGATAATACTAATGCTATACCTAGTTGGAATGATTTAAGTACAATATATGAAAGTCGATGGAATAAAGATAAAGAAAAATTTCAAAAAGAATTGAGGGCAAATTTTTTTAGTTTAGTAGAAAGGTTTGCATCAGGCAAACAAGAACTTTTTATGTTAAGTGTTTCGGGTCAGCGTGAAAAATTATATATTCGTGCATTTCTTGAACTTTTTGAAAGTGGTTATGCTCCTCATGTTGGTGATGCCGAGCGAGTCGCAGGACGTCGTGTAAAGCGTCTTTTTGTAACACTTCCACATAACTATCATGATTGACTATACACTTATACATATCATCATCATATAATAATGGGAAGATTTGAACAAATATTAGTAAAATCCGCAAAATGTTGTATAATATGTTAAAATCAATATTTGTTAATATTATAGTATAATAATGTTATTACTATACTATATTCTTATCGTTATCTCTATTATTATAATATTTATTGCTTATTTTAAATTAAAATATCCTTTTTGGTCGAAGCAACCTGTTTTTCATTTCCATAATCTTTACTATTGGTTAATTCCCCCAGGTATTATACAACATGATCCTCCCGAAAAAAATAAATACTACGATGAGACTATATTTTTCTTTGAATTCTTTAAAATGCCAACTCAAAAAAAAGCACTATGTGAGTTTTTCATTAAAAATAATTATATGCCACATAAACATGAACTTTATAAACCACCCAAACACGGTGTGATAAATTATCTAAAGGGTCATAACGATAAAAGTTATTTTTCTTTTATTGAAAAACAAAAAAAAATAATAGCAACAATGACTACCCGACCATTAACTTGTAAAATAGATAATAAATTATTTCCTCTATATTATGTAGATTTTCTATGTGTTCATGAAAAACACCGTAAGAAGGGTATTGCTCCTAAAATTATTTATACACATTATGTTAAACATAGAGAAAAACATAAAAATTGTATATTTTTGTTTAAACGAGAGGGGGCTAAAAATGCAATTGTTCCATTAACAAATTATTATAATTATCTTTTTGATATTGAAAAATGGCCAAAAAATATAAAGTTTGATGAACCTGAGATCAATTCAGTACTAATTGGTAGTGAAAATTTTGATTTATTTCATGATGTTTTTAAACGTCTTGATAAATCAAGTTTTAAATGTATACTTTTTCCTTATATATCACATATTTTACACATGGTTAAAAAAAAATTAATTTATATTGGCGTAACTATGATATACAAAGAACCCTTTGATTTTTTTATTTTTAGAAACAGTCATACATACTACAATGGTAAGCGTAGTATAGAATTAATTGCAAGTTTTTATGAAACACGTGATCCAATTTTTTGTTTAAGTTTTCTCTCCATACTTGATTTGATACGAAAGAAAATAAACTGTACAAAATTGTTTATAGAAAATATTTCCAATAATAATATGATTATAAAAAATATCCTAAATCGTTATAGTTATCAAGCAAAGATAACTACATCTTATTACTTTTATAATTTTGCATATAGACCATTTAAGAGTACAGATGTAATGATTATTGATTAAATATTGTAATTAATATTAAATATTATTAATAAAGTATTACTAAATAATATTTAACGGACATATTTTCCGGCACGAGCGAAACTATCGACAGTAAAAATAACAAAAACGCCTAAAAACATATAAAGTACTAATTCTTCTGTTACATTGCTAGTTTTTTCTTCTTTATTTTCTTCTAAAAGATGTATCATATAATTAAGTTTTTTCATAAGTTCATCTTTTGAACCATGTAAATTAGCATTGTTTGTTGCTTTATTATAGTAAGGTATATAAGTATTATAATAGTTTTGATAATTCATATTAGAGGTTTGTTGATCATCCATTTGAGTAAATGCTTCTGGAGTAACAGCATCATCAATACTAGTATTATTTTCTTTAACAGGTTCAGGCTGTCTTGTTAATTCAGGTTGAGCAGGTGGATTAAAAGAAGAGTCAAAATCTGCTAAATTATCATCATCTTCTTCTATACTTTTTAGGAATGTGGTAACTTTTTTACTTTTCTTTTTTAAAGTTTTATTTTTTTTAAATCTAGATTTAGATAGAGTATTATCACTATCATTAAATGATGAAAATCCTAATGTTGATGTCATACTTATAAAAAATATAGATTTTAATTTAAAATTAATAAACTAGATAATTATAAAAAATATATATCGAAATATATATATGAAATTATATACTGAATATGTTCTCTTAGCACTATTAGTGTGCTTATTTTATAAACAGCCAGAATTTTTGCTTAATCTTTCTTTTAATAAATATTTTATGGCTTTAGTAATGTTTTTATGTGTTTATTTAACATATAATTTTGGAGTAACTAGTGGAGTTATTATTGCATTTATTATTATACTTTTTATTAATTCTAAACAAGAATATGTTTCATTAAAAGAGGGATTTACTCCTAAAATAATGAAATGGTCTCCTACTAGTTTTTCATCTCCGTGTCAAATTGATTTAGATAGAAAAATGAAAACAAGTTCTGAAAAAAATAATATTGCATCAACAAAACAACTGGATGGTCAGACAAATGGTGGGTATAAACAACATCAAATATAATAAAGCATTTAGGAAATTCTTAATATTTATTTATCCTAAAGTAAAACCTAATTATTGTTAAAAAAAAAAGAATATATATAAATATTAAGAGATGTTAACAACACTTATGGAGTATTTAGGTTATCTAAATAATAGCAAATTTTTCGCTGGTGTAGTAATGATAATGTTAAATGTTGGTTCTAAATATATTACTGTTGAATTAAGTAAATCGCAAGAAGAGTATTTAAAAAATAATGTAGGGCGTCAACTTTTGATTTTTGCAATATCATGGATGGGTTCGAGAGATATTTTGACTGCTTTAGCATTAACTGCTGTATTTACCGTTTTAACAAATCATCTTTTTAATGAAGAAAGTCAATACTGTATTATTCCTAAAAAATATAGAAAATTTGAACATTTGTTGGATTTAAATAAAGATGGGAATGTTTCACAAGATGAAATTGATAAAGCACATAAAGTTTTAGAAAAAGCAAGAAAAAAAGAGCAACGTCGGGAACATTTAAGGAATTTAAATAGTTTTATGTTGCGTGTATAAATTTCTCTCCAATTTATATCTATGTCTGTTCCATCTATAACGAAAAATTCATATATACCTCAAAGTTGTCCTCCAGGAAATGTATTATACCGAATAACATTTAAATATAAAACTAATTTTTCAGGTAACAAACTGTTTAACCTCACCCGAAAAAATTTTCCTGATTTTACAATAGATATTCCTAATAGACAATTAAGACCGGGAGATTATGTTAGATATACACCAATGAATAGAAATGATCCTAACCATGGTAAATTAGCAATAATTAAAGCAGAAATTAATAAAAGAATGTATGGTAAAATTCAAAAAACTTATAATTTAGAATTTATCTCTCCAAAATCAAGGGGGCATAAAATAATACGTGTTTTGGATTCTATTCCACAAGATCAAGGAGGGGTTAATATATTAACATTAATTCCACAATTGGGAATGTATATATGTAGTTCCCCTTTTGTTCCAATAAATATTATTAATAGTTATTTAACTGCTTATAAAGCCTATAATTCTAGACAAACAAATAGATTATTGCGTGAATTACGTAGAAGAGGTGCAGAACTCTTTGATAATTATTTTAAATTAGGAAATAATAATGAGCCTCTGTATCCAGAGTTTGTAGGAAGAGGACAACCAAATTATAGTGTTCAACAATCAATGAAAAAAAAATTAAATAGGGAAGTGGAAAAAATTGTAAATACATCTTTTCTCTCCCAAACAAAATCTCATAAATCAAAAATAAAAGGTTCTGGAAATAAAAAATCATTAGAATTTGTGGTTCCAAGAGATTTTAAATCGGGTAAAATAGTAAGAGAAAAAAATGGCAGTAGTAGTGAAGGAGGAAGATTAATTACCATAGATGTAGATGGTCATAGTGTTAATGTTAGGGTGCCTATAGGAGTAAAGACATTGGATAGAATAACTGTTCCCATTGAAAAAAAATATAATGAATCCTCATATGATAGTTTTAAATCTTCTTCTAAAACAAAAAAAGGAGGTAATATGACATTTTTTCCTACATTTATAACTGCTAAGTTTTCAAATGATAAACATTTAGATATTCATAAACTAGTTAGGCCATCAAAAAATCAATCGTTTAAAATAAAAGATGCAGGAATTATATCTCAAAAAGATGGAACAAATTTTAAATTTAAAGAATTAACAAGATTTAATAAAAAAAATAATCCTTTGGTTTTTGATATAGAAGTTCATGTAGATTTAAAATTAGAAGTTGTTAAAAGTCATGACCCGGAATCGGGAACAAAAAATAAAATTTTAGGAAAAATGGGAGATTTTATTCAAAATTCGGGGAATGGTTGTCCGGGTAAAATGATGAAATTAAAGGATAATATAAGGAAAATGTCTGAAAATTATGATAAATCTAGAACAACACCAGGGCAAAGAAGTGCTAGAACTAGAAAGAGACGACTATATGAAATAAAGATGGGACGAAGTGCTCTTAATAAAAAACAAAGTACAATTAATAAAAATAGAAAACGGGGAAAAACTCGTAAATATGGTGGTAGAAGAAAAAAGGGAGGAGAGTATTCTAAATTAGCCAAACAAATTATGATAAAACAAGCAAAAAGATATCCAAAAAGATATATATCAACGGTTGAGGCAAAGACTCCTGGAGAGATTTTACAAATGCGTCGAAAAACACAAAAAACGTCGCATGAAAGTTATCCTGGAAAAAGAGGAGGTAAACGAACAAGAAAAAAAAGAACTTTTAAAAAGAAATCAAAAAAAAGATAATTACAAATATTTATAATTATATATATATATTTTTATACTTATATATATATATATATGGCAGAAATCAATGCTGGAGATCCAATTGTTGAATTATTTAATGTTATTGGAAGAAATAATCAGTTTATTACTGATGCGCAGTTTCAAAATTTTATAAGAAATAGACACCGTAGACCAGCGGCAGGATATTATCATGTAAATAGAGCATTTAATAATAATGCATGGGCAAATAGGATGGCACAACTACGGACAGTATTTAGAGAAATTAATAATAATGATGCAAATAATCCTGACAGATTAAATAGAGAACAATTCGTTGAATTTTTTAGAAAATTAGATAATGGTGATTTTAATAATGATGCTGCTCCTGATGCAGGTGTTCCTGTTGGACAACAATGGTATCAAACAGATTGGGGAAGAAATGCTGTAGATTCTTTAAAAGAACTTAGAACTTATGCATATGCTACATGGGGAAATGATGCAATGGATCAGGCAGAACATGTTATTAGATTTCCTCCGGAGGACCGTAATGGAGACGGTGCATTACATGCTAGAGTTCGAGCAAGAATGGCAATAGCAAACAATAGGGCTAATCAAGCAAGAATGGCAATAGCAAACAATAGGGCTAATGCACCCGTAGAACAGCAACCTGTAGTACAGCAAGTAAATGACGATGCATTAGTGGCTAGAATTGAAGAACGAAGAAGGCGTCATAGACAAAATCGTGTTCAACAAGGAGAAGTGAAAGAGGATATGGAACAAGGAGAAGTGAAACTAGAAAGAGATGATGAT
>JACKZZ010004997.1_pt1 | contig 35986 bp, 32 predicted proteins | sample 8027871 | NCBI WGS metagenome assembly JACKZZ01 (sample SAMN15724774, study PRJNA655200) | protist metagenome | isolation source: fluorescence activated cell sorting (FACS) single amplified genomes of... | place: USA: West Boothbay Harbor, Gulf of Maine | collected 2000-07-19
TAATTTTATATTATTAATTAAGAGTTTAGACCGGGGGGGGGTCCCCCCCCCCGGTCTGTTTTAAGGTAAGCTTTTTAAAGATAAAAACTCAACTTACAAAAAAAAAGTGTAATATCTAACCATTAGATTAGATGTCTAAATTAGAGAATTTTAAGGCTTACACAAGAAAAAATAAAATTAACTCTCAATTTAGGTAATATTATTAGTAGTAATTAATAATTAGAAAAATAATTAAGTATTTATAAAAGTAGTAAATCTTTTAATTCAAAAATTATAACTTAAAAAAAATAAATTACAGACATACTATTTAGTAAAACCTAGTTTAATAGGTATGTACCTTTTGTTTTGAAAATTATATAATACTTATACATAAGTTCTTGCTTATATAGTTGATAACTTTTAAACTGAATAAATTAACTTTACTAGTTAAATTGATTATATGATTATATATACACTTTTTAACTAATAATATTTTTACTTTTCATTTGAGCTTTATAGTACATTAAATTTATTAATCTAGAATAGTATAAAAGTTTTCTGTGTTTTTAGCATCTTTAGATCCATAGTTAATTTTTTAAAGTCTTTTTTAAATAACAGGATATGCTTGTTTTAAATATAGATATATATTTTTATATTTTAAAGGAAAAATATGTCCCTTTTTCAACTATTAGTTAAATACAAAAACTTTGACTTATATAGCCAAGTTTGTAAAATTAACTGTTAATATTTTAGTTTTTAAGATAACGTGATGTATTTAAGTTTTTTTGAAAGTCTAAGGTTGTATACAATGTAAAATCAAAAAGAAGAAAAGAGTTTTAATCTTTTCTGGTCAAAACTAGATTTTTCGTATTATGTTCTATAATAAAAGATATTATTTTGTTATAGGGCTGTAGTGGTTATTAGATTTTTTGTAGGGTCTATCTATATTCTAAAGAATTAACTTATTTAGCTTAGCTTAACGTGGGATATTTAGTAAAGGACTTTACTGCTATTTAGGAATTATAGTGATATCTGTTCTTTTCATTTTAATCTATTGGAATATTTTTTAATTGTATAAAATATCATAAGATTTTTTTATCCGTAGAATTATTAGAGTTTATTATGTAGTATTTGTAGAATTCAAGAAAGTTTTTATTGTGAATTTTTTTAATTAGAATAATCGTAAATCCTTAAAGCGGTTTTCTGAATGGCTATTCTTAGTATTTCTTAACCTAAATTTGTTAGATATTACATTTTTTTTTTATAAGTTGTGTTTTTATCTTTAAAATGACTACCTTAAAATAGTATTTTAATTTAAAATTAAATGGGATGAGTTTCTCCCGGCTCAGAATGAACGCTGGGGGTATGCTTAACACATGCGAGTTAAACCTCTTTTTTCAAGGTAGTAGCCATCGAGGTTTCGATACAGTTTTACTGTATATGTTGGTCAAACGCCCCTTTAAGAAAGTAGCGGACGGGTGAGTAATGCATTAGAATTTATTTAATAGTTCAGGATACTCTCGAAAGGATTTAATACTGAATATAATAAAAGAAAAAATTTGCTATTAAGTAAGCTGATGTAAGATTAAGTTGTTGGTAAGGTAAAAGCTTACCAAGCTGATGATCTTTAGCTGGTATGGAAATACGATCAGCCACATTGGGACTGAGATATTGCTCAAACTTTTACGGAGGTCAGCAGTGAGGAATTTTGGACAATTAGCTAAAGCTTGATCCAGCGATACCTCTTTGAGGAACAGAAGGTATATTATCGTAAACTCATTTTTGCCAGAAAAGATAATGACTGTATCTGGAGAAGACAAGCCCCGGCCAACTCTGTGCCAGCAGCCGCGGTAAGACAGGGGGGGCTGGTGTTATTCTACGTGATTAGGCGTAAAGGGTGTGTAGGTTGTAGTTAAGTTCCTTAGTCAAATTCTGTGTTCAATACATAGGTCTGCTTTGGATACTTTAAGCTTGAGTTTACTTGGGATAGTAGAATTTTTAGTGTAGGGGTTAAATCCAATAATCTTAAAAGGACTTCTAATGGCGAAGGCTTCTATCTAGTTAAAACTGACACTTAAACACGGAGGTATGGGTATCAAACAGGATTTGAGACCCTGGTAGTCCATACAGTAAACGATGGGTATTCGGTAACTAGAATTTTTAGTACCTAAGCTTACGCATTAAATACCCCGCCTGGGGAGTACGCTCGCAAGGTTGAAACTTAAGGGAGCTGGCGGGAGTTTCTACTAGCGGTGGAGCATGTGCTGTAAATAGATATTCCGCAAAAAATCTTACCGATTCTTGTCAACTTCTGTAGTAGTCTTTTTATAGAAAAAAGCAACTTAAGTAGATTTGAACAGGAGTTGCATGGCTGTCATAAGCCCTTGCGGTAACGCGTTAGGTTAATTCTTAATAACGGGCGAAATCCTTTGTTTTAAAATTTAAATTAATTTTTCTTTTGAATTAAAGAAAGCTTATTTTATTAAAATAAGCTTTTATTTTTCAATAAAGAAAAGTATTCATAAAGTTTAAAATTAGGTATCCTAGTGCAAATATGGTGAAAATGAGGAAGATGTCAAGTCGTCATGGCCCTAATGAATCGGGCTACCCATGTGCTACATAGATTATTACAAATAGTAGCGAATATCTTTAGGAGCAAATCTTATAAAAATAATCTTAGTACAGATTATTTTCCTGAAATTTGGATGTATGAAGAAGGAATCGCCAGTAATCGTAGATTAGCACGCTACGGTGAAAAGGTACTGGGGCTTTGTACAAATCGTCCGTCGCGCTCTGAAAGTCGGCTTGCGTAAAATGGGTTATATTTAGTTAAATTTTAAAATTTAATTAAGTACTGCGTATGTGTGTGATGTTGGTAATTAGAGCTAAGTCGTAACAAAGTGATTGTAAGGGAACTTGCAGTTGGAGGATATTTGTTTTTTTTTTAGTTTAAAAAGGTTATAGCTCAGTGGTAGAGTATACGCCTGATAAGCGTATTGTCGGCAGTTCAAATCTGCCTAACCTTATATTTAATTGGTTGATGTAGCGCAGAGGTAGCGCATCTGCTTGTGGATTAGAAGGTCGTGGGTTCAAATCCCATCATCAACCCAACTAAAAAGGGTAATTAGTTTAGTTGGTAAAGCATCTCGTTTACACCGAGAAAATCGTCAGTTCGACCCTGGCATTACCTAAAATATAAGAAGAAATGGGGTTATAGTTTAATGGTAGAATACATGCTTTGCAAGCATGCTGATATGAGTTCAAATCTCATTAACTCCAATAACTTTAAATTAATTAGATCCACACAATAAAATATGAAAAAATCTAATCTATCTAATAAAAAATTACGTAATAATTTTAAATTAAAAGAATTTGACTTAATTTTTTTGCAGCTTTTACTAAAAAACAGGCGATTACCTTTTATTTTTTACAGATCAATTTATTCTCAAAAAGTAAAAAAAATGCCTTATGGATCCAAAATTAGGAATATTTGTCTTATTAGTGGTAATACTCGTAGTTTTTACAAGGATTTTAAGGTTTCAAGAATTGTTTTACGAAAATTAGGTTCTCAAGGTTTAATTCCTGGAATTCAAAAATCAAGTTGGTAAAATGAATTTTAAAACTAATTTAGGAAGCTTAATTACTAATATAAATAGAGGTTTTAAACACCGTACTATTGAAATTACGCATAAATATAATAAGGATTTAGAAAAAGTTTTAGCCTTACTAATAAAACAGGGTATTCTAATTTGTTATAGAGTAGATTATAAAAATAATTTATTTATAATTCATTTAAAATCTGATCGTTTAAATTTTAACAAAGGCAAAAAAGTTCTTAAAGTTCATTCAAAAGTTACATTAGTTAAAAATATATCTGAATATAAATTAGCATCTTTAATTTATAAAAATTCTCGTCGACAAATAATTACCTCAACAAATGAAGGACTTATTGTAAATAATTCAAAAAGGTTAAAAGGCGGAGAATTATTATTTGAGATAACTTAATCTGTGAATACCTTAATTACCTTAGAAAGTAAAGAGGCACTTTATCCAAAATATTTGCTTATTAAAGCAAAAAAGAATCTCACTCATTGAGTTTTTTGATTTATTTCCGTATCGCACACAATGCGTAAGCATCTTAATATTTTTTCAATTAATATTTTACCTAGCAAATTAGTTTTTTTTTATAAAAGAAAAAAAATATCTTTATTTAAAACACATTTAGTTATACTTCAAAATACATTTTTAGGAATGGCTGAAAAATATTCTATTAATTTAAAACTTGAAGGTGTTGGGTATAATATAGTAAAAAAAAAAAAAAAATAGTTTTAAATTTAGGATTTAGTCATAAATTAAATTATAAAATACCATCTTTTTTTGATATTGACATTTTAAAGCAAAATGTTGAGATAAAAAATTGTAGTTTTCAAAAAGTAAAAAACTTTTCTTCAATTTTGCGTCATTATAAATCTCCTGAGCCTTATAAAGGAAAAGGGATACGTTATAAATCTGAAATTGTTGAGTTAAAAGAAAGTAAAAAAAGTAAATAAATTTGTCTAATTACATGTTGAGAGAAAATTTAAGTCTTAGAAAAAAAAGAATTAAAAAATTAAAAACTCCTATTTTAGAAAAATGCCCACAAAAAAAGGGAAGTTGTTTAAAAGTATTTATTGCTAGTCCACGTAAACCCAATTCTGCTGCTCGGAGAGTAGCTAAAGTTATTTTACATTCAAATAAAAGAACAACGATTGCTTATTGTCCAGGTATTGGCCATAGCTTGCAAAAACATTCTACGGTTTTAATTCGGGGTGGCGGTGCTAAAGATCTACCAGGTGTTAATTATAAAATGCTTAGAGGTAAATTAGATTTAAAATTAGTTCATGGTAGAATGAACGGCCGTTCAAAGTATGGTACGTGAAAAAGATACACGTAATTAGTTAAAAAAAAGCAGTTATATTATTTTACGAATTAAAAAATTGTTTATTAACAACTAATTTTTTTTATGTTTAGTTAGTTTAATTAACTATCTTCAGATATAATTGAGTTATAAATAAAAAGTAAAAAAATTAAAAATTTAATGAAAATTTTCTTAGAAAAATATTTCAAATTAAAAAAAATTCCACAAGTAGACTTAAACACTTATACGACCACAACAGTTTTAATATCAAATTTATTTATGTTGGGATATATTATATTTGTAATGTTTTTAGCTTTACCTTTAATAAATTCTTTTAAAGTTGAAAAATTTTTGTTATCTCTTATTAACTTAAGGTTAATAAAAGCAAAAAATTATTTGAATTTTTCAAATTTTATGGTATTTGCGGTATTCCCAGAATAAAGTTAATATACTGTTTATAACAAAAAATAAAAAATATTTATTTTCTAATTTAAAGATTACGTTTGATTTTAGTATATTAAGAAAAAACTATTTTTTTTAATCTAGTTTATAATAAAAAAGTTAAAACCTCAATTTATTTTTTATCCTCTTTAGAAATTTGACCCGGTAGTATACACATTTCCTTGTTTGGTAATAGTTTGTACAATTTAATAATAAATACTTTTAATAAAAGTATTAAATAAAAACTTAAGGTTTAGTAATTTTTCTAAAATTTTTATTAATAGTAAAGTTAATCAAGTATGATATTCTTATCGGACGGGTTTGATTTTTAAATTTTAGAATTAAATAGATAATTCAAAAAAAAAATAGAAGTATTCATACAAATAAATTATTTAGTTTTTGATGAAATATCTAAGGACTCCAACATTAATTAACTCTTAGACTCATAAAAGAATGCTGTAAAATCAAATTTTTATTATTTATGGCTTTAAGTTATTTACCTCATTTGAAAATAATAGATCCATTAGAACAATTTGATTTTGTACCCCTACTAACTTTATTTAACATGACCCTACTAAATAATCTTATAATTTTTGTATTACTTATTTTAATAGGTCTTTCTGCTTTGTTGTTAACTGCAATTTTTGGAATTGTAGCATTAAGTAATTTAGGTTTTTTTAATTCTAAATTATTTAGTTTTGTCAAAACTATAGTTAAAGAAAATATATCTTTAAGTGGTCAAAAACACTTTTTGATAATTTATTATACCTTTTTATTTTTATTATTCTGTAATATGATAGGTATGGTACCTTACTCTTTTACTCTGAGTAGTTCTTTTACTGTAACTTTTTTTTTATCTTTAGGTTTTTTTATTGGTATAAATATCATAGGTTGTTTACTTCATGGTAGTGATATTTTAAAACTATTTTTACCTGGGGGTGCCCCTATGGTCATAATGCCAGCTTTAGTTTTAATTGAAATTTTATCATATTTTGCGAGAATTTTTAGTTTATCAATACGATTATTTGCAAATATGATGTCAGGCCATACTTTATTGAAAATTTTAGCCGGATTTTCTTGAAACATTTTTAAAGCTAAAAACTGATTAATCTCTATCTTTTTTGTGTTACCACTATCTATTGTATTTTTAGTAACCGGGTTAGAATTAGCAATAGCTTTTTTACAAGCCTATGTATTTTCAGTTTTAATCTGTATTTACTTAAATGATGTTTTTTCTTTTCATTAAATATTATAGATTAAATAAGAATATATCATATATTTAATTTTAATGTTTGAGCTCTAATCTTAACAAGAATTATAAAAGCTTTATATGCTTTTTTGACTAATCTCTATAATCTTTAATAGCTCAATCGGTAGAGCACGCGGCTGTTAACCGCGGGGTTATTGGTTCGATTCCAATTTAAAGAGATTTAATTTTCAGATGTTTAGTTTAAAGTATTTTAGAATTATATATATAATCCAAGTACTTAAAAAAAAAGTATAAGAAAAACTTAACTTAATTTTTATAATGACGAAAAAACCATGTTTCCTAATTTTAAAAATTAAAGAACTTAGTTTTAGTATTAGTTCAGTTAATATTAATCCTAATATACTATGTAATGTGAAAAGTCAAGCTATAGTTTTAAGTTTTTTACTAACATCATTTATATATAAATTTCTAAATAGTGGGATATACGAAAAAACTTGGTATAACTGTTTATATCAAGGTACTAATAATCTATTTATCTCTTAATTATAGTAGTATTATTTCATCTCATTACCTTAACAGGCTAAAGTTTTATAAAATGCGTCATTTGATCCATCTTCGACAGTATAGAGTTACAAATTTCAATATAAATAAAGCATCTTTTAACTTAAAAGTAATTTATAAATTTCAACAACGTGTAGCAAAAAGAATAGTAAAATTATTTAAAAAAATTGATGTTAAAAAAGAAAAAAAAAAAGAGAAAACAGGATTAGAAATTTTTTACGAAAAGTATTCTAAGTTAAGAAACCCTTATCAATAAACCTAGGGTTCTATTATTAATATTAGTCTTGGCATTAAACTTATTTATGATTTTTAATAATTGATTTTTAAGATTAAAGGTTTTTTAATATTTACAAAAATTATAAGTAGGAATTGAATTAAATTTCGATTCTTACAATGTGAAAAAATATGATGAAATTTTTAAAATTAATTTTAAATATAATAAAATTAATTTTAAAAAAAATTATTTTTTTATTAAAAAAAAAGAATTATATGTACAACTATCTTGACGCTATTAAAGATTACCTAGTATCTGATTTCGAAATTGCTACGGAACCTCTTAGAGTGGAATGGAATCGTAGTAAACCTGAATTTCAGGAACTAGTAAAATCATTAAAAATCTCTTTTAAGAGATTTTTATCTCTAAGTTGAAGAGCTCGATGGAGCTCTTTTATTTTTTTATATTATAAAAAAAGATGAGAGCTGTATATCACTCTTTCTTCAAATGAAAAAAGAAAAAAAATTTTAAAAAACCTAAAAATTTTAGGTTGATTGTTCTATTATTTTTTTATATCGGTAGTAGTGTATATCTTAATATTTAAGGTAGACGAGTTATGCCAATATCCCACCGGAAGGCCAAGGTTCGTATACCTAATGGACTTTTTTACTAACGTTATTTATAGTGAATTTCTCAATTATTTATACCAATTAAAAAAAGATTGGTATCAAGGGGGTATAAAATGACCGATGACTTTAGGTTTTTTGATATTCATAGTAAAACCTTATTATGAAGCAAAACTGACCTTAAAATGAAAGTTCATTGGTTTTTTTTTCATAATTTTATATATTTATCTTCTTACTTTAGGTGGTTTTAAATATCGATAAAATGCGTCATCTGATCCATCTTCGATAGTATAGAATTGCAAATTTCCATCTAAATAAATTATCTTTTAACTTAAAAGTAATTTATAAATTTCAACAACGTGTAGCAAAAAGAATAATAAAATTATTTAAAAAAATTGATGTTAAAAAAGAAAAAAAAAAAGAGAAAACAGGATTAGAGATTTTTAACAATTAACTATTAAAATTAAGGTTTTAATAGTTTTAAGTAAAATATTTTTTTAAGGAAGCAACTAAAATGTTCAATAATTGATGCTTTTACCTTGCAAAAAATGGAGTAAAGATTTATGAACTCTTTGTGTCATTTGTGAAAACAGTTTTTATTACTTAGGGAATTGAAACATCTTATTACCTAAAGGAAAAAAAATCAATAGAGATTATAATAGTAGTGGTGAGCGAAATTATATTTAAAAAAGTTTTATATAAAGAAACTTTGGAATAAGTGCTGTAAAAGGTGAAAGCCCTGTAATTATATACATTTTTTTTTTAGTAAATTGGCATATGCTATAGCTTTTTGAAAAATGGGGGTCCACCCTCAATGTTACAATATTATTGAATACTTGATAGTGAAATAGTACCGTGAGGGAAAGTTGAAACAGCACCTTTATTGGAATGAAAAAATCTTATAAACCAAAAAAATATAGCAGTTGATTTTTTTTTTTTACAACGTACCTTTTGTATAATGAGCCAGTAACTTATCTTTGATTGCAAGCAGTAATGCCTAGTTAACATAAATTAAAGTAATCAGATATAAACCCGAAACTAGGTGATCTAGTTATGAATAAGTTTTTAGACTGAACTCTAGGATGTTGAAATATCCAGAGAAAATTTGTAATTAGGGGTGAAAGTCCAATCAAACCTAGAAATAGCTGGTTTTCTACGAAATCTATTTAAGTAGATTATTATAAAAAGATATCGTTTAGGGGTAGAGCACTTTTTAGTTGAGGGGGATTTTATTATCTTACTGACATTAGAAAAACTTCGAATACTATGAATATTTGTTATTTATAAATACAAACTTAGGGTGCTAAGGTTCTAAGTTGAAAGGGAAACAGCCCAGACTATCAGTTAAGGTCCTTAAAAAAACATAAGTGATTAAAGTGTATATTAATTAATGCAATTAAGAGGTAGGCTTAGAAGCAGCCATTCTTTAAAAAAATCGTTATAGATTAATAATCAAAATATTTAATATACATTGATAATGTAGAGGGACTCAATGTTTTTACCGAAACTATAGCAATAATGTAGATTAAAATTATTGGGTAGTAGAATATTCTGTAATGAAATTTTGAAAAAAAAAACAGAAGCAATTATGCTGGTATAAGTAGCGATAAACAATAATTATAGTAATATTGTCGCCAAAAATTTAAGGTTTTCTATGTTAAGTTAAAAGCTGCGTAGAGTTATTCGGTTCCTAAAACATTTGTGAAAACTTAATAGTTGATGGATTAATTAATAAACTAATAATTAAAAGTATTATTTTTAGTAGAATAAAACATTATTTTTAGTTATTACTACAGGAAAAAATAAAACCGTACTCAAACCACCTCAGGTAAATAGGTTTCTAAAAACTAAGGCGATTGGGTTAATAATATTGAAGGAACTCGGCAAATTGACTCTGTAACTTCGGGAGAAAGAGAGTTTTTAATTAATAATTAAAAATAATAAAAAAAAGAGGGGCGACTGTTTATTAAAAACACAGGACTTTGCTAATTTGTAAAAAGATGTATAGAGTCTGACACCTGCCCGGTGTTGTAGTATAAAAGTAGATGTTTCGCATTGACTTGAAATCCCAACAAACGGCGGCTGTAACTATGACGGTCCTAAGGTAGCGTAATTAAATGTCGGGTAAGTTCCGTCGCGCATGAAAGGTGTAACGACCTCTCTACTGTCTCCAATATTATCCCAGTGAAATTGAATTTTCTGTGAAGATGCAGAAATTTTGTGGTAAGACGGAAAGACCCTGTGCACCTTTACTATAGTTTTGCATTGCGACAAAATAAGCTTTATACAGTGTAAATGGGAAACTATAATAATAAAAATATCAAATTTAACACAAGTTATTTTATTTAGTTGCAAGTGAAATACCATTTTTAGTTTTCTTTCTAGCTAATTTATTACTATCTATTTAATACAAAAAAATAAATACCGTGCATAATGGGTAGTTTGACTGGGGCGGTCGCCTCCTAAAAAGTAACGGGGGTGTGCAAAAGTTAATTCAGGGTATGTAAATTACCTATTGAGTATAATGGCATAAATTAACTTGACTGTAAGACTTACAAGTCAAGCAGGGATGAAAGTCGGTCATAGTGACCCGGTATTTCTTTGTGGAAAAGGATATCGATCAACGGATAAAAGGTACGCCAGGGATAACAGGCTGATATCTCTCAAGAGTCCATATCGACGGAGTTGTTTGGCACCTCGATGTCGACTTATCGCATCCTGGAGCTGAAAACGGTTCCAAGGGTTTGGCTGTTCGCCAATTAAAGCGGTACATGAGTTGGGTTTAGAACGTTGCAAAACAGTTCGGATCCTATCTACCATAATGATAAAACGTAAAAGCTTTATCCCTAGTACGAGAGGACCGGGTAAAACAAATCACTTGTTAAGCAATTGTCATTCTACGTGGCAAGTTGCGTAGCTACATTTGGAATAAATAATTGCTGAAAGCATATAAAGCAAGAACTTATTTTTTGACGTTTTAAAAAAATTTATACAAGATTAGTATATTAGTTGGTTGGGAATTTAACAGTGCAAACTTTAATTTACCAATACTAATTATTTTACTACTTAAAATTTATAATTAAAAAAAATAAAGTTGCTTAAGATAATGGTAATCTGTGGGGCTCATGATCCCGAAATCCTCGGTTCGAATCCGAGAGCAACCGTTTATAATTTGATCCCATTTAGAATTCAAATAATAAAAAAAAACAACACATGAATACTTTTAATTAGGAAAACATGTAAAAATTAATTTTTTATATTTATGTATATTTTAGAACTATTGATACTATTGCCTTTATTTTCAACCTTTTTAGTTTCTATGTTATCCGAAAATAATAACAGTTATACTATTAAACTTGTAAGCTTAATTTCAAGCTGTTTTATATTCTTATGCTCTTTGGGTCTTATTATATTTTTTGATAACCTTGTTATATTATTTCAATATAGTTTCTTTTTAACCGGAATCTTTTCTAATAATATTTACTTTGGTGTTGATGGAATTTCTTTATTTTTTATAACTTTAGTTACATTTATCACATTACTTTGTATTCTAATTGCTTGTCGACGTAAAATTGGCGTTAAGTTTTTATTAATTTACATTTTTTTAATAGAATTCTTTTGTTTAATTATTTTTACTGTTTTAGATATTCTATTTTTTTATATTTTTTTTGAAAGTGTTTTAATGCCAATGTTTGCTATAATAGGTATTTGAGGCTCTAGTTATATTGGGAGAGTTAAGGCTTCTTTTTATTTATTTTTATATACTTTAGCCGGGTCTATCCTTCTATTATTAACAATAATGTTGATTTATCTTGAAACGGGAACTACTGACTTATTAGTTTTGTTAAATACAGATTTTAGTAATAAAAAACAAAGTTTTCTTTGATTATGTGCATTTTTTGGTTTTGCTGTAAAAATACCTTTATTTCCTATACATATTTGATTACCTGAGGCACATGTTGAAGCACCAACAGAAGGATCTGTAATTTTAGCGAGTATTTTATTAAAATTAGGTGGTTATGGTTTTTTAAGAATTTCGTTAAGTTTATTTCCTTATGGTTCAATTTATTTTTTACCTTTAGTTTATACTTTATCAGTTTTAGGTATTATTTATGCATCTTTAACTACGTTAGTACAAGAAGATTTAAAAAAAATAATTGCTTATTCTTCAGTTGCTCACATGAATTTAGTAGTTTTGGGTATTTTTTCTTTAAATGTACAAGGTATTGAAGGAAGTGTTTTTTTAATGTTAGGCCATGGTATAGTTTCTGGAGCCTTATTTTTTTTAGTAGGTGCAATTTATGATAGATATTTATCTAGAGAAATACTTTACTATGGAGGATTAACTCAAGTTATGCCTTTATTTTCTTTTTATTTTTTATTTTTCACTTTAGCCAATATGAGTTTTCCTGGTACTTGTAACTTTGTTGGTGAGCTTTTAATTCTAGTAGGTCTTTTCCAAGTAAATCCAATACTTACATTTTTTGCAGCTAGTGGAGTAGTATTGAGTGCAGCTTATTCTATTTGACTTTTTAATCGTTTATGTTTTTGTAATTTAAAAACTTTATACATTAGAGAATTTAAAGAAATAAGTAAAAAAGAATCTTATCTTTTTTCTTATTTAACTTTTTTAACTTTAGTTTTAGGAATATATCCTAATTTAGTACTTGATTCTTTGTATTTTTCAATTAAAGCTTTAAATAATAATTAAAATTTTAGGGCGCATAGCTCAACGATAGAGCGTCGGACTTTTAATCCGCGGGTTTTGGGTTTGAATCCCAATGTGCTCATAATGGGTAATAAGGTTAATTCAACAGCTTTTCGTTTAGGAATTAATATTTTTTGAAAAACAGAATTATGTATATATAAACATTCTACTCTTTTTAAAGAGTTTTATTTTCGTTATAATTTTATCAAAGCTGCTGTTAGAAATGGGCATTGAGAGTTACTTTGTTTTAAATTACGACTTCTAAAAAACGATCCGAATACTATAGAAATATTTTCTATTGTTTTTCCTTGGGAAGTTCAACTAAATTTAGCCAAGAAACAAAAAGTATTTGACGAAAAACGATCAAAAATACCTTATATTTTTAATTTATTTGAGGGATCTTTTCCATATGGTCCTGTATTAACTTCCAGCCTAAATAAACATTTTAACGTAGAAATAATTACCCGGGAGTTAGGTTCTGAATGAATATTAGGTTATCCCTATGATAAGAACTCTAAAAAGTCTGATATTAGTGTGGTAAAAGGTATAGATCATTCTTGAACTTCAGGTATAAGGTATTTTATGAAACATTTAAGAAGAAATCGACGTCTAAGATATTTTAAATTTTTAGAAGATTCGGTTAAAGGTACTTTAAGCTCTTTATTATTTGTTAAGAGTGATATACTTTCTAACCTTTTAAGTATGTTAATTAGAACACATAAAAAAGTTAAATGAATTCTTAAAAAAGTTAGACTCTGTATGGCAAGTTTTCATTTATTTTATAAACTAAATATGTCAATCAGAGTTTCTGTTTGTGGAAAACAAAAAGCTGTAGGTAGATCCCGTACATTTTCTTTTGGATTTGGATCAAGGTGACCCATGCAATCACCTACAGCTAGAGTTTCTTATGATTTACATCAAACATGAAATGTTTTTGGTGCTTTTGGTGTTAAAGTTTGAATTTTTGATTTACAAAAAACAAAAAAGTCAAAAACTCTTTTAAATTTAAAAAAAGAAATCGTTTGTAAAGATGCATAAAAATATATATCAATTAAAATTAAAGGGATTTCATTTAAATCAACTTAATAAAGGTATTGTTTTATTTTTATTAAGTTTAAAAACAGAATTATATTCTAAAGATTGTGGATTTGATAAGATTTTTATTTCAAGAATACCTAAAGTCAAGAGAAATTACACTGTTATAAAATCACCTGATGTTAATAAATCTTCAAGAGAGCAATTTAAAATTGAATATAAAGCGATCTATCTAAATTTAGAGCTTAAAGGAAATAACGAACGTTTATTTTACTTATTTCATATTTTTTTTCATTCTCTATTTTTTTTTGATCATACCTTAAATTTTATATTTATGTTAAAAAAAAAAATTAAAAGTTTAGGTTAAAACCCTTTTTTTATGTACTTTAATCACTTAAAAAATGTTTATTTTTATGATATTAATTATTCAGAATTTAGTATTAAGTTAAATTTAGTTTTTATTTTATCGATTTCTTTATTTATTTTGGGTATTTTAGGGATTTGTTTAAGTAGACATAAAAATATTTTATTTTTGATGTTATGTATTGAAATGATTTTATTATCAAGTGTTTTAAATTTTATAATTTTTTCGGTTTATAGAAATGACCCTTCAGGTCAAATCTATGCTTTATTTATTATAACATTAGCGGCTTGTGAATCGGCATTAGGCCTTGGCTTATTAGTAACAGCTTATCGTGTTAATAAAACTGTAGATTTCGATTATTTTGAGAATTTAAGGGGCTAAGTTATTTATTTAATCTTAAACATCTTATTTCTTATAAATCAATAATCTTAAACTTTATTTAATTAATAATTAATTTTAAGGTGGAGTAAATACTAAATATTTTCTAATATAATCTTTTTAATTCAGACAATTTAATTTGTTAAATTTAATGACTTTAGTTTGTAAAACGACTCAAAACAAGGTAAATTTTTTTTTTTTAGAAAAATTAAAACTAATAGTACCTAAATTAATACAAAATATAAAAGTAAAAGACGGTGAACCCTATATATATAGTAAATCTAAAAATATTTTCGGTTTAGCCGACATTCTTAAAAACAAAATTACTTGCCAGTTTGATCAACTAATAGATATTGCAGTAATTGATAAGCCCCAAGAAAAATTACGATTTCAAATTACCTATTTATTTTTAAATATTCAATTTAACTGTAGATTATACCTAGTAAGCAAAGCTTCAGAATTGTCAATTTTAACTAGTTTAACAAAACTTTTTAAAAGTGCTAATTGACTTGAACGGGAAGTTTGAGATATGTACGGTATTTTTTTTTCACATCATCCAGATTTAAGACGAATTTTAACAGATTATGGTTTTTTAGGTCATCCTTTAAGAAAAGATTTCCCTTTATTTGGTTTCAAAGAAATATTTTTTAATGAAGAAACCAAGAAAATTACTTATTACGATGTTAAAATAGATCAAAATTTTAGGTCTTTTAATTTTAAAAACTCATGGTTATCTTAATATTAATTTATAGATTAGATTCTCTTTTTTAACTTATTTTAAATCTATTATTTTTTAAGCTATCCTCTGTAGGTAGTATTTTATCCAATTTAATAATTCATCTATTTAAGTACTAAATTATTTATATTTTTATCTTAATTTTAGTATTATTTTTTGTAAAGAATTATGTATTCTTTTGTTTTGGAGTAAGCGCAACTAGAAAAATCTTAAAGATTAATGATATCTAGATTCAGTAAAGAATAAAATGTTGAAAATTATGAAAAAATATCTATTCAAAATCTTAAAATCCTATCTGACGAATTTAAAATTTATCATTCAAAAGTCTAAGATAGTATATTTTAGTCGAAATTTTGAATGAGATACTTATACGTTAAGGCAGAAGTATGCTCTTTGGGTAAAGAAAAAAAATAACTTACCTTTCGCAAATAACTTTGCCGTCGGGGATACGATATTAAAAGAAGAGGAAGAGTTTTTTATAATGTTAAATTATAAATTTAGCTACGTAAAAACTCTTTTTTTAATTAAAAAGAAAAATAGTAAATTGAATTTAGAGCTTCAAAGGCAATGATCTTTTGATAAATTAGAAAGCTCTTATAAATCTCGATTAACTTACACCCGACAGAAGTTAATAAGTTATGAAGACGAAAAAGATCGAGAACATAAGATGAATTGATTTATTTTTTATAATTTATTAATAGTTATTATTCTATTAATGGATTAATAATTCATAGTTTTGACTTAACGTATATAAGTGTCTCATTCAAAAGTTAGCTGAAAATCTATTATTAGATTTAAAATGCTTAAATTTTTGAAAAGACAGATTGGATTTTTTAAATCTTGATATTTTAACACTATAGAAGCTGCCATTCAGAAATCTAAAGTACTAAATAGTTTTTTAACTCAGAATTTACCGTTATATAAAAAGTTAGTAAGTGAAAATAATATTAATGATAGTGCAACTAAAGCTTATTTATCTGGACTGATTAAAGAAACCCCTAAAAAACATAAATTAAGGTTATGAGCTGATAGGTGATTATTCTCAACAAATCATAAAGATATAGGTACTCTTTACCTTATTTTTGGTGCATTTTCTGGAGTTATTGGTACTTTTCTATCAGTAATAATTCGTTGAGAATTAGCAGCTCCAGGAAATCAATTTTTGGAAGGAAATCACCAATTATATAATGTTTTAGTTACGGCTCATGCTTTTGTTATGATTTTTTTCATGGTAATGCCTACATTAATTGGAGGTTTTGGTAATTGAATGGCTCCTGTTCTTTTAGGTGCGCCAGATATGGCGTTTCCTAGATTAAATAACGTAAGTTTTTGATTATTAGTGCCTTCACTTTTTTTTTTATTACATTCTAGTGATGTTGAATCAGGAGTAGGTACTGGATGAACTGTTTACCCCCCACTTTCAGGTAATTCTGCGCATTCTGGTCCTTCAGTAGATTTAGCTATTTTTAGTTTACATATTGCAGGTATTTCCTCAATTTTAGGTGCTATTAATTTCATTACTACAATTTTAAATATGAGAGCTCGAGGAGTTAGTATGCACAGATTAAACCTATTTTTATGATCTATTTTAATTACAGCATACTTATTACTATTATCACTTCCAGTTTTAGCTGGAGGTATTACAATGTTATTAACTGACCGTAATCTTGGAACTTCTTTCTTTGAACCAATTGGAGGAGGAGATCCCGTATTATATCAACATTTATTTTGATTTTTTGGACATCCTGAAGTTTATATTCTAATACTCCCTGGATTTGGTATAGTAAGTAATATTGTTTGTAAAATGTCAAATAAAGAAATATTTGGATATATTGGTATGGTTTATGCTATGTTATCCATAGGTTTTTTAGGATTTATAGTATGAGCTCATCATATGTATACCGTAGGATTAGATGTAGATACTAGAGCATATTTTACCGCAGCTACAATGATAATTGCTGTACCTACAGGAGTAAAGGTTTTTAGTTGATTAGCTACAATATGAGGTGGTTCTTTATTATTAACTACACCACTTTTATTTGCTTTAGGTTTTATATTTTTATTTACTGTAGGTGGAGTAACTGGAGTGGTTTTAGCTAATGCAGGTTTAGACGTAGCATTTCATGATACGTACTATGTAGTAGCACATTTCCATTATGTTCTATCCATGGGAGCTGTATTTGCATTATTTGCAGGTTTTTATTTTTGAGTAGAAAAAATTACAGGTTTTAGTTATAATGAAACATTGGGTCAAGTCCATTTTTATCTATTTTTTATTGGTGTTAATGTAACTTTTTTCCCTATGCACTTTTTAGGATTAGCTGGAATGCCTCGTAGAATTCCAGATTATCCTGATGCATATGAAGGGTGAAATAAAATAGCTTCTTATGGATCTAGTATATCAATTTTAGCCACTATAATTTTTTTTTATATGTTAACTCGTATATTTATTGACAAAATTCCGGGTAAAAGAGATACTTGATCTCAAGAGGAATTAGTACAGGTTCATTTTCGTATAAAAAAAAAAACAGGTTTGTGTTTTGATGCACCAACAGATTGACAATTTAAATTTCAAGATCCTGCTACACCTGCAATGGAAGGTATTTTAGATCTGCATCACGATATTATGTTTTATATCGTAGGAACACTTATAGTAGTCCTATATTTATTAAGTCGTTTTATTTATCTTTTTAATTCCAAAACAGTGCAATCTGAAAATAGATCACGTATGACGCATTTTATAGCTTTAGAAGTTATTTGAACAATAGTTCCTACTATTATCTTAGCGTATATAGCTATCCCATCTTTTGCTTTATTGTACTCTATGGATGAAATTGGTGATCCTAGTGTAACTTTAAAAGTTATGGGTAATCAATGATATTGAAACTATGAATATGGGTACTCTAGTGTGGGTTCTCCTTTTTCTTTCGATAGTTACATGGTTTTAGAAGAGAATTTAAAGTTAGGAGATTTTAGATTATTAACTGTAGATATCCAGGCTGTGTTACCTATAGAGACTTTAGTTCGTATTATTGTAACATCAAGCGATGTTTTACATAGTTGAGCTGTACCATCTTTAGGTATTAAATTAGATGCCTGTCCTGGAAGATTAAATCAAATTGGTGTTTCTTTATCTAGACCTGGTTTTTTTTACGGTCAATGTAGTGAGATTTGTGGAGTAAACCATGGGTTTATGCCTATACTTGTTAAAGGTGTTCAGGCTAAAAAATTTCAATTTTGATACCTTAGCCTCTCTTCTTGATCATTACAAGGTAAATAATAATTATTAATTATTTATCTTTAGTTAAAAAAATCTACTAAATTAAAATTAATTTTTTAATCAATGAATATGCTTATAATTTTTTTTCCTTTATTTAATTTTTTAATAGCTAGTTTTTTTGGTAGGTGGTTAGGGAAAAATGGATTAATATATACATCAATGATCATTATGTCTGTAAATTTTGTATGATCCTGCTGTGCTTTTTTTGTGATGGGTATTCCAGGAGACTTTTATTTTTATAATTTTGGTACCTGAATTACTTCAGATTTATTTGTTGTTAGTTGAGGATTTTTATTTGACACGTTAACAGTATCAATGTTAGTTGTAGTTAATGGAGTTTCTACGTTAGTTCATATATATTCTTGTAAATATATGGCTGAAGATCCACATATTATAAGATTTTTAAGTTATTTATCCCTTTTTACATTTTTTATGCTTATCTTAATAAGCGCAGATAATTTTATTCAAATGTTTTTAGGTTGAGAAGGTGTAGGTTTATGTTCTTATCTTCTTATTAGTTTTTGATTTACAAGAGTGCAAGCTAATAAAGCTGCAATTAAAGCTCTTTTAGTAAATAGAGTTGGTGATTTTGGATTATCTTTAGGTATTATTTTAGTTTTTTGTTATTATAAATCTGTTAATTTTAGCGTTATTTTTTGTGTTTCAGCATATCAAGAATCTTCTACTTTTTTTAATAATCTTATTTGTACTCTATTATTTATTGGTGCTATAGGTAAATCAGCTCAAGTAGGGTTACACACTTGATTACCTGATGCTATGGAAGGACCAACCCCAGTATCTGCACTTATACATGCGGCAACTATGGTAACTGCTGGAGTTTTTTTAATAATAAGGTGTTCTCCTTTATTTGAGTTAGCAGAAAATACTTTAGTTTTAATAACTTTTTTTGGGGCTTTAACTTCTTTTTTTGCAGCTACTTCTGGATTAGTCCAATATGACTTAAAAAAAGTAATCGCATACTCAACTTGTAGTCAATTAGGTTATATGATTTTAGCTTGTGGGTTATCGGGATACTCCGCAAGTCTTTTTCATTTATGTAATCATGCCTTTTTTAAAGCTTTATTATTTTTGGCTGCAGGTGCAGTAATTCATGGTTTATCTAATGAACAAGACATGAGGCGAATGGGTGGTTTGCTAAAAGTTATGCCTTTTACTTATATAATGATACTTATTGGATCTTTATCTTTAATGGGTTTTCCTTTCTTAACAGGATTTTACTCAAAAGATTATATTTTAGAATTTACTATTTCTCACCATTATAATTTAGCTCCAATTATTTTTTGATTCGGGACTATATCTGCAAGTTTGACGGCTTTTTATTCTTTTAGGTTAATATATTTAGTATTCTTGACTAAAACTAATATGTATAAATCTTATGCAAAAACTGTGCATGAACTACCTTTTTTATTAATGGGATTACCTTTACTTTTATTATGTTTTGGTAGTATATTTTTAGGATATTTATCTAAAGACATGTTTATTGGATTAGGTTCACCTTTATTTAATAATAATTTACCCTGAATAAAAGAGTCGCATCACTTATATTTTAGTGAAGAATTTGTACCCTATGGATATAAGATTTTACCCTTTTTTTTTAGTTTAACAGGTATTTTGATATTATACTTAATATCTTTGTATAAGAAGTTATTTAATAGTTTTTTTCTAGCTCATTTAAAAAAACCTTATAAATTTTTAGTTTTTAAATGATATTTTGATATGTTTTACAATGTTTATATAAATGAGGTAATATTAAAAATTTCTAAAATTATTACTTTTAAAAATTTAGATCGAGGTTTAATTGAATTTTTAGGACCTTCAGGTATTAATCAAGCAATTAACTTTACTGCAATAAAGTTAAATAAAGATTATAATTCTTCTAGTCTAATTTCTCAAGTAGGTTATATGATTTTTATTTTTACTACTATTTTTTATTTTTTTAATATTGATATAATTAACGTTATAGTAAATGAATTTAAAAAAAAAAATTAAAACTTTTAATTTAAATTTTGGACCGCAGCACCCATCAGCCCATGGAGTTTTAAGGCTAGTTTTAGAGTTAAATGGAGAAATTGTCAAGAAAGCTGATCCTCACATAGGCCTTTTACATCGTGGGACAGAAAAATTAATTGAATCTAAACCTTTTCTACAGGGACTTCCTTATTTTGACAGGTTAGATTATGTATCCATGATGGCACAGGAGCATGCTTATTCTTTATCTATCGAAAAGTTAATTGGTACTAAAATACCTAGACGTGCACAATTTTTACGCGTAATATTTTGTGAAATTACCCGAATATTAAATCACTTAATGTCAATTACTACTCATGCTCTAGATGTAGGAGCGTTAACCCCCTTTTTATGAGCCTTCGAAGAAAGAGAAAAGTTAATAGAGTTCTATGAAAGAGTTTCAGGTGCTCGTATGCATGCATGTTATATTCGCCCAGGTGGCGTATCTAAAGATATACCTTTAGGCTTTCTAAAAGATGTTTTTCATTTTGTTGAAGGATTTGGATCTAGATTAGATGAAATTGAAGAGTTATTAACTTCCAGTCGGATTTGAAAGCAAAGACTAATAGGCATAGGTGTTGTTTCAAAAGAATCTGCTTTAACTTATGGTTTTAGTGGAGTTATGTTAAGATCTTCAGGTATAAGCTGAGATGTACGTAAGACTCAACCATATGAGATTTATAATGATTTGCAATTTAGTGTACCTATTGCTAGCAATGGGGATTGTTATGATCGATATTTAATGAGAATTGAAGAAATGAGGCAAAGTTTATTTATAATTAATCAATGCTTAAACTTAATACCCTTAGGATCAATAAAGGTTAATGATTCTAAGATATCAAGTCCTGATAGGTTAAGCATAAAAACATCAATGGAAGCTTTAATTGACCATTTTAAACTATATAGTGAAGGTATAATTGTTCCAGAAGGTGAAAGTTATGTAGGTATTGAAGCACCTAAAGGAGAATTTGGTGTTTTTCTATCTTCAAATGGTTCGAATAAACCTTATAGGTGTAAGATCAAAGCTCCAGGATTTTTACATTTACAAGGTTTAGATTATATGTCACAAGGTCATTTAATTGCAGATGTTGTAGCTGTTATAGGAACACAGGATATAGTTTTTGGAGAAGTTGATCGTTAACTTTTTATTCTTAATATATTATAGATCTAATTCTAATTTTATATATAAGTTAAATATTAATTTAAAGATTTAATAGCTCTATAAGCTAAAGGGTAATGACTGAGCGGTCAAAAGTGATGGATTGTAAATCCATTGATTTATTCTACGTAGGTTCGAATCCTGCTTACCCTATTGTCCATCTGGCGGAATTGGTAGACGCGGTAGACTTAAAATCTATTTCTTAAAGAGTATCGGTTCAAGTCCGATGATGGATATCTTTTTTTCTATAAAAAGATTAACTTCTTATTTTAATGCATATCTATATATTTTATTTATTTATTTTTTGTAGTATTTTTTTTAGTTGTTTAGTAATATGTTTTAGCAGTACAGTTTATTCTGTATTTAGTTTGATCTTAGTTTTTTTTTCTGTTTTTGGGATATTATTAAGTTTAGGTGTCTCTGAGTTTTTAGCTATTATAGTTTTAATTGTTTATATTGGAGCAATCGCTATTCTTTTTTTGTTTACAGTTATGATGGTGGGAACAGCAACACCTATAAAATATTTTAATAATGAATTAACTACGATATCTATGTTACAAGTAATAATTGGGATTTATTGAATATTTAATCTTTTAGTTTGTTATCCTTTAAGTTGAAATCCTATTACCTTATTAAAAGATATTATTTATAGTAAAATGTTTCTTACATTTGATTTTGCTAATATCTTAATATTAACAGATTTTCAAAATCTAATTCAATTTTATTCTAATGATATTTTTATTTTTAGTACATTATTATATACAAAATATTGTGTCTTATTTTGGTTAATAACTTTAGTTTTATTAGTTACATTAATAGGATCACTAGTTTTATCTTTAGGTTACTATAAACCAAGTATAAAAAAAAGATTGATTTTCTAACCAAATATTTGCAGAATTTAAGCCATTACGTTAATTGTCAAATAACAATTATATTTTAACTACTTTACTATCGGAATGGTGTGACTTGAACACACAATCTTTTATACCCAAAACAAATGCATTACCTATTATGCTACATTCCGCAAGAAGAGCAGGACTTGAACCTACAGCGCAAGTTTTGAAGACTCGAATTTTACCATTAAACTATCCTCTCAGACTAAAGATGGATTTGAACCATCATGGTTAAATTTGCAATTTAAAATATTACCTTTATATTATTTAGTCTTTTTATTTAGAAAATTGTGTTAAAATCTTTAATCTTTTAACTGTTAAAAATCTACCTATTAATATTTTAGTTGCTTGAGGAGTATAAAAATATATAGCAACTCCATACTTAAAGCTTCTTATATAATTTCGTGGATAGTTCCTAGACCTTCATTTTTTTGTTTTTCATGAAAAATTAAGTTTATTAAATTTCTTACTATATTTACGTCGATTTCTATTTCAGGCCTTACGCGGCCATAATAACCTTTGGTGATGATAAGAAGTATTTCAAGTTCTTGATTTACGACGTCATAGTTTTTTGTTATTATTTCTTAAAGCTTGATTTAAATTTAAAACTTGTGATTTATTATTAGCTTTCTGAGTTATAGACTTACGTTGATGATCTTTTTTTTTTCAATTTTTAAATAACCATTCACAAAAATGTTCCGGAGGTTTTGTAGATTCTCAATCTTTTTTTGTGAACTTAGTAATAATATTTCAATAACGTTTTAGTTCTTTATGTAAATTTCATTTTTTTCAAATTGAAGTTTGACTCAATGATATAAGATCATATTTAGTAAAATAAGATCAATATTTTTTTTCTAGTAACGTATGATTATATCAGCGAAGACTTTCAAAATAATCTCAGTCTCTTAAAATCTCAAGTTTGGTTTCTTTTCATTTTTTGTGTTGTGAACTATTTAATATTTCCGTTTTAGTAGGATTTATTAAATTATTCGTTTTAGTTGAAATATTTATTTTAGGTAATTTACCTGAATTTATCCACTTAAAAAATAAATTAGGTTTAATTAGGTTAAAATTAAGTTTATTTTTAGTATTTTTTGTTGTTGAGTATTTTAAGGATTTATCTACTTTAAATAATTTTTTTAATTCTACGTTTTTTTTTATTTTTTTTAATTTGATTCTTCTAAAATCTAACTTTCTATTTATTTGAATTGAGTTTATTTTTTTTATTATATTTTTTAAAGTGTTGAAATTTTTAGGGTTTTTTTCTATTGATCAATGTAAAGGTAATAGGATACTACCAATTATATATTTAATTTTTCTGATAATAATTTGTTGTATTTTTAATAACCAAAAATTATTTTCTTTTTTAACTTTTAGTTCAGGAGCACTTAAATTAGCTAATATCTGAGTTATTAATTTTACAAATTTATGTTCAATTTTTTTTTTTTTTAAATCTCAAACTAATGCATGTGATTTTTTTTTTTTTAATTTATGTTTATTTTTTCTTAATTTAACAATTTTTTTATTTTTTCAATTGTTATACATTTTTATTAATTTAATATTATGTTTAGTTTTAAAAAGATTAAATTTAATTTTTTTTGTTAAATTGCTGCCTTTAATGGGTATGTAAGATTGAAACCCAAAAATATTAATAACTTTTTTTTTTACTAACGTTTCATCTCCATAATTGTTCTTTTTTGCTTTTTTTCAAGATTTACCGAAATCTTTTCAATTTTTTTCTAATTCAGAACTTTTATAAAAATTAGATACATAATTATCTCTATCTAAATTTTTAGCTAATTTATCTCCAAGAATATTAATTTTTTTAAAAAGACGATTACCTTTTTTAATATTAGGATCAGGTTTAAAATTTTTTTTTACATCAGTCTGAAGATCTACAATTATATTTTTTTCTAATCTTAAAAATTTTTCATTTTCCCAAGCTTCAGTTACTATTTCTTTGTAAAAACTATCATCTAAATAACGTCGTAGCCTAGGTTCATAAATAGGTATTTGTTTTAAATAGTCAAACTCTCAAGAAGTTATTGAAAGTTCTGAATTTATAAGTTCTTGTTTTTGATTTTTTTTATTATTGAATGATTTTTTTTTTCATAACGAGTTTTTAAAAAAATCCTGTAATCTCTTTCGAGTGCTAAGCCTGTTTACTCAAAACCATTTCAATCTTTTTTTATACCTTTTTATTTTTTTTAATCTTTTTTTTTTTTCAAATAAATATGTAGCTCAAGGAGGTTGCATAAACTTTTTTCTTACAATAAACCTTTGACGACCTTTATATTTTAAGGGTCTTCTGAAAAAGTAGAACTTATTAATTAAGTCATCTTCTATTTTTTTTTTTAAATATAATTTATTAGATTTTTTTTTACGATATCCATAAGATAGTACAGATAAGTTTTGATTTTTATTTATATTTAAGAATTTATTAAGCTTAGACTTTAATTTAATTTTTTTTGATCTTTTTTTTTTTAATCTTTTTCTGTTAATTAACCTAGATATTCTAGAGTTGTAAGGATATATCTCTTTTTTTATATTAGTAACAAAACAACGTTCATTTTGTAAAGCTGAACTATTAGTTAAATAAGTTTTAATCTTTTTCTTTAATAATAATTTTATTATTTTAATTTTTTTTGTAAAATCTAAATTATTTAATAATGATGAGAAAATCTCATTTAAATTATCTAAAAAAAAAAGACCTATTATTATATATAAAAGACTTTTTTTTTTCAACTTTTTGGTTTGACAATTCTCAAAAGTAGTACCTTTGAATAATTCATATAATTTAAAACCAAAAGTCTTTATATTACTAGATTTAACCGGTGTTAATAAATTAGTTAAGCTCTCTATAGAAATATTGTGATATCCTTGAGCTCTCGAATATAAATTTAAGATATTTCTTTGATTTAATTTTTTTAATAATTTTTTTTTTCAAAACTTTTTATATTTTTTATTTATAGTAAAACTAACTCTACGACTCCTATGTAATTTTTTTCTTTTTTCTAATCTTTTTTCTTTAAATCTTTCTTTAAATCACCCAAGATTATTGTCAGCTTTTATTCAAATAATATCGTTATGACGAATTAATAAATTTTTGTTATTAACTAATCTATTATTTACTCAAATTCATTTTTTATTTAAAAAATATAAAGCAACAAATCTATCATGGACTAATCTTAATCTATAAAGTACAGTAATAATCCGTCTTTCATATCCACTCAAAAATTGTTGTAATCTATTTCCCACACGTCTTTTTTTTAAGGTAGGCATTTTTTTTAATAATTTTTTTTTAGTTCTTTTTGTTCGTGATCAATTATAGTAATAAGCTATTAATTTTCGTATTAAATTAACTCTACGTTTGTGTCTTTTAACTAAAGGCCTAAATTTGGCAATACGCTTAATCTCTTTTTTGTAAGTTCTAAAAAATAAACCTTGTTTTTTTCTCCATTTTTGTTTTTTTTTAGGTTTTTCTATTCAATAATGCCTACCTTTTCAATAAACTAAGATAATTTCAGGGGGTTTTCTATATTTTATCTTAATATTTCTACCATTTATTATGGCTAATTCTAATAATTTTATAAAAAAAATAATAGAATTTAAATTTGACAATTCACCAACTACAAAATATTCAACAAAACGATCTAACCTAGTAAAACCTAAACTACCAACTAAAGGTATTTTTTTTATTTTAGTTTCAAATAAAATTTCATTCGATAAGATATTATCAAAAGTTACTACGGCTTCAGGAACACGATAACCAATATTAATATTTTTAAAATAATAAAATCAACGAATATTATTAAAATTAGTTAAGCTACCCCCTAATCATTCTTCATTACCTACATAATGTTGCCCATTGTTATTAGCTACATTAGATAAAAGTTTTGAAAAAGGAAAAGTACGATCAACAAAAAGTATTTTACCATTTTTTTTTATCAGCCTCTGTATATAAGTATATATACTAAATAAACTATGTATAGTTATATCTAAATTAACCACAAAAGAATTATATTTATTTTTTCCAATAATATATTTATTTCAATTTAAAAATTTATCATTTCTTTTTTTAGTGATACTATGAATTCCTGATTTTAATATGACTTTAATTAATTTTTTTTTTAATAAATTTATCAATATAAAAGTTGAAAATCAATTCAACTTTTAATAGTTACTCATTAATCTATTAATAAATACTTTAATAATTAACGTTCACAAATATTTTAGGAATATAATAACTCTCTACGCAGCTTTTAACTTAACATAGAAAAATTTAGACCTTTGACGATAATAGGTTTATCTTTAATTAGCTTAGAGTAATTAACTTACTCTTTTAGAAATAGAATTTAAAATTTAAGTTGACTACAAAACTCTTTTAAAAAGAATTCAATAGCTACACCTTGTACAGGTTTTGCAATATTTAAATTTATTAATCACTCTTTTTTTGCATAAATAAATTGTAAAAGAGAAGATTTAAACTTACTTATATTAGAAACCTCAATATTATCTAAATAACCATTCATACCTGAATAAACTAAAATAACTTGTTCTTTAACTTCTAAAGGTTGAAATTGTTTCTGTTTTAATAACTCAATTAATCGAACTCCTCTATTTAGAGTAAATTGAGTAGTATCATCTAATTCAGAACCAAACGAAGCAAATGCTTCAACTTCTCTATATTGAGCAAGTTCTAATTTTAATGAACCAGCTACACCCTTCATCGATGCAACCTGAGCAGATGAACCTACTCTACTTACAGATAACCCAACATTTATCGCAGGTCGAATACCTCTATGAAATAATTCAGTTTCTAAAAATATTTGACCATCAGTTATGGAAATAACATTAGTTGGTATATATGCGGATACATCACCAGCTTGAGTTTCAATAATAGGTAAAGCCGTTAACGAACCTTGACCATAATTTTTATTTAATTTAGCAGCTCTTTCTAATAATCTAGAATGTAAATAAAAGACATCTCCTGGGTAAGCTTCTCTTGAAGGAGGCCTTCTTAATAATAAAGACATCTGTCTGTAAGCTACAGCTTGTTTACTTAAATCATCATAAATTACTAAAGCATGCTTTTTATTATCTCTAAATCATTCACCTATGGCACATCCAGAATAAGGTGCAATAAATTGTAAAGATGCAGCATCAGATGCTGTAGCTGCAACGATAACTGTAAGTTCTAAAGCTTTTTCTTTTCTTAATCTTTCTACTACGGTAGCTACTGTAGATCTTTTTTGACTTACTGCAACATAAACACAGTATACTTTATCTGATGAATTAGAAGTATCTTGTTGATTCATAATTGTATCAATTGCGATTGCAGTTTTTCCTGTCTGTCTATCACCAATAATTAATTCTCGCTGACCTCTACCAATAGGAATCATACTATCTACAGCTAAAATACCTGTTTGCATTGGTTCTTTTACGGATTCTCTTGGTATAATCCCTGGAGCTTTAATATCTACAAGTTTTAAAAGGGTAGATTCATTCTGAGTACCATCAACAGTATTACCTAAAGCATCCACAACTTTACCTAACATTTTCATTCCAACAGGTACACTTACAATACCTTTGGTTCTTGAAACAATACCTCCTTGAACTACATCTCGATCATTTCCAAAAATAACAGCAAGAACTATTTCTTTACCTAAATTTAAAGCCATACCTTTTAGGTTACCTAAAGGATTATGAAATTCTACTAATTCTCCAGCTTTTACATTTTCTAAACCAATAATAGCTGCAATACCATCACCAACAGATGCAACTATCCCATCTTCTAAAAAATCTCTGTCTGCTCCACTATTTAATAAAAATTTTGAAAAAATTTCTGATAAAGGCTTAATTTCTGCTTCTAAAGGCTTATTATTAAACGTTTCTTCTGAAGTAGAAAATATTTCAGAAATATTAAAAAATTGCTTAAAACCATAGTTTAATATATTTAATCTCATTTTTAATAATTAATTAATAGAAGTGATATTAGATCTATGAAATAGTTAGTAATGTACAAAAAATACAGACAAGTAACATAAAAAATAAAATATATTATTTTTTATAAAATGGATATATTCTGTAATATAAGACTTTAAATTTAATTGTTTTTAACTCAAAAATCTTTTAAATATTATATATCTATAAATGTAAAATATAGTTTATAACCTAAACTCATTCTGTAAAATCTATAAAAAAAAATAACTTTATATTAAACTTTATTGAAATTATATTATATCTTAACGTGACTATTATTTGGAGACAGTGGGATTCGAACCCACGTAACTTATATGTTAACCAATTTAGCAAATTGGCGCCTTAAACCTCTCAGCCATAACTCCTATTATAAGATTAATAGACTTTAATTTATTTAAGTCTTCTTATGTAATTTAACTATTATTATTTCTTTATTTTAAATATTATAGGATGAAGGTCATCTAAAATGAGTTTTAGCTCTATTTTCTAAAGAAATTTCAAAACTTAAATATAATTTTTTAGCTACAAAGCCAGAATTTTTTATAAGCAAGGCCTTAAGCTCTTTAACAATAACTTCAAATACTTTAATCTTACTGTTATATTTTTGCGAATTTATAGCCATAGATAATCATTTTATTCCAAGACGACATAATTTATAAGACTTTACTCCAAAGGGTACTCTATAAAAAAATGGACCTTTTCTACAAAGTCCTAAAATAACTGAAGGTTTTGATTTTTCAAAACTTTCAAAAAAAAGAAAAAAGGGTAAAATAGTTTCAGATTTTAATAAAGCAGTCCCCTTCAACAAACTATTTGAAATAGAGTCTAATTCACCTCTTTTTAAAAGACATTTTAGAAATTTACTAAATCAATAAACTTTTATAATAAGATTTTTATTTCACGAAATTCTGAATTTTTTATGAATTCTAATTTTTGTACTTTTTCTAGACATAAAAAAAGGAGTTTAACCTAACTAAAAATGACTTTACACCTTATAGGTAATTTTTTTGCGGCTTTTTTTAAAAAGTCTAGATTTGGTTTATTTGAACCTAAAAAACTAATTTCAAATAAGATAAAACCAGCTTTTATATTAAGTACTCAATGACTGACACTTCCTTTTCCCTTTCCCATTCTAAATTCTAAAGGCTTACGTGTTCTTGGTACATTAGGCTTTCTATTTATCCAAAGTTTACCTATACCTTTAATATTTTTAGCTATAATTTTTCTAGTAGCTTCTATTTGTGAGGGGGTTAAAAAACCCTTATGTAAGAATTGTAACCCATATTCTCCAAATTGCAATTGGCTTGATTTTTTATTCAATTCTTTATTTCTAAAATTCCCTTTTTTTAATTTTTTAAATTTTAAAATCGGCGGATTAAACATTTTAACAAATAATGATTTTTTCTATTAAAGATATTGATAAATTTATTAAAGAAGGTAAAAAAAATATTAAACTAATTATAAATAAACTACTAAAATTTAAAATTGTAAAAAAAACTCAGTGTTTATCAAAATAAAAAGGTGTTAAATCCTTAATTTTAGTTGAAGAACCAAATCATATAATTTTTATTAATCTAATATAATAAAAAGTACTAATAATATTAAAAAATAAGGCTAAAACAACTAAAAAAATTGAATTTGATTCTACTCCAGATAATAATATAAAATATTTACCAAAAAAACCACCTAAAGGTGGAATTCCTGCCATAGAAAATAAAAGAATAGTTAAATATCAACCTAAAATAGGATGAGATTTACCGAAAAAACTTAAATCTAAAATATATCTAATACAATTTTGATCAAAATTGTCAGTAACTCCTAATAAAAAAGAAAATAAACCAAAACTCATTACAATATAAATTAATAAATGTAAAATCGTGGATCAAAAACTATTAAATGTATTAAAAGAAAGACCTAATAATAAAAAACCTATTTGATTAATAGATGTATACGCAATAAACCTTTTTATTTTTTTTTGAAGTAACGCACCTAAACAACCTATAATTAAAGAACCAATTGCTCCTACAATTAATAAAGGTTTATATAAACTATATGCATAATAAAAAACAAATGTTATTAATTTCAAGAAGAAAAAAAAAATAGTTGATTTTACGATTATAGCAAAAAAAGCTGTAATTATTAAAGGTGAACCCTCATAAACATCTGGGGTTCAAATATGACAAGGAAAAACTGATAACTTAAAAAAAAAACCAAATAGTATTAAGCTAATAATAAAAAAACATATTTTAGCAAAAGAAACATTAGAGCTAAACTCTGAATTTTTAAGAAAAATCCTAATAAAATAAAAATTAGTTGATCCTCAAAGTGCGTATACTAAAGTAATACCAAATAAAAGTATTCCTGAAGAAACTCCACCCAAACAAAAATATTTAACTGCGGCTTCAATAGAAGCATGTGAACTGAAATTCATTGCAGCTAAAACATATAGAGTAAAACTTAAACCTTCCAAAGCAATAAACGCACTTAAAAAATCTAAAGATGTTAAAAAGAAAGACATAAATAATACAGTGAATAATAGAAATGTTGCAAATTCTAAAGTATCTTTTTTAGATTGGAGTATGTAATTTTTCGACATAAGTAAAATTAACATAGTAGATATTAAAATTAAACATATTATAGTACTTGAATAAAAATCAACAAAAAAAAGGTTATCTGAGTAAATAAAAGAAGGTGTATATAGATTACTTCTAGTAGATAAAACCCCTCAACCTAAAAAAACTAAAGTAAACATCAAAAGCTCTACAGTAAAAGAAACTGAGGCTAAACTTGCAGAAATAGAACTTTCTCCTTTATTTATATAACTAACACAAAATATAGTAAAGCTTAAACCCAAAATAGTGAAAAGTATTAAAATTATTAGTACTAACTGTAAATCATAATATTCAGAATTAAAAAAGTTAAAATCTAATGGTCTAAAAAATAAATTTAATTTAGTCGACATAATTATATTCTTAATAATTAAAGGTTTTAGGTTTAGATCAGTCTAAAGCACCTCGAACTCATTCATAAACAAAACCTAAAGTTAACAGGATTAAAAAAAAAAGCATGTTAAAGAAACCGTCAAAACCTAAATTTCCCAAGTTAACAGCTCAAGGAAATAAATAAGCAATTTCTAAATCAAAAATCATGAACAAAATAGCAACAATATAAAAATGCACATCAAAAGTAATTCTAGAGTCGTTAAACGGTTCGAACCCACATTCGTAAGGAGAAACTTTTTCAGCATCAGGTTTAGCTGAAGATAATATAAACGAAATAATTAAGAGTAAACTTGATAAAATTAAAGAAATAAGAAAAAAATAGCCTAAAATAGCATATTCAAAAATATTTGACATTTTATTTGGAATTGAACCAAGGGTTTTATATTTTTAACTATTAAATTAAAAAAACCTAGGAGTTTAAAATAAAAAAAATTAGTTTAAACACAATTTTTTTACTAAAACTTACGGATAATTAATATAAAACCTATAAAAAAAATAAAAATATTATTTAAATTTTGTATTATTAGAAATTTAATAAAATATTATCAAGTTCCTTTTGCATAATAAACAATTTTTTTATAACCTGCGAGTGATTTTTTTTTCAATCTAATTTCTTTAGAGATAAATCCATAAATTCTAGTACCTAAAAAATTATAAGTCTCCGAGAGCATTAAAACTCTGTTATTCTGAGATGAAAATAAACTACCATCAAGTCTTTTAACTTTTCGTTTCGTAGAAATTAGTAAAGCATAATATAATGTTTTTTTTTTTATTTTTTTAGTCCGATCTAATTTTTTTACACAAACTAAAATAATATCACCACATTTAGCGGTTCGTTTCTTAAAATTGCCTAAAACTTTAATACATTTTAAAAGTTTAGCTCCTGAATTATCTGCAGATTTTAATTTAGTTTCAACTGTAATCATCGGAAAAGACGAGACTTGAACTCGCAACATTTAGCTTGACAAGCTAATACTCTAACCAATTGAGCTACTTTTCCTAAAGAAAAGATAGGATTCGAACCTACGACATTTTTAAAATGTGTCTGTTTTCAAAACAGGTACCTTAAACCACTCAGCCACTTTTCCTAAACTTTATTACGGTTTTTCCTCTTTTTATTTTTTAGCTTATATTTTCATCTACGACAACCATTAAAGGGTACATTCGTAATATTAAAAAACCCTAAAATTTGAAAAGTAAATCATTTTTTTTCAATTTTTTTTTCTATTTTTTTTTTCTTTTTTTTTTTTTGTTCATCTTCAATTTCTTGTTTAAAATCAGAAAATTCTTTAAAAATTGTTCTATTTCAACGAGTAGTTCCTTTAAATACCATAAAAACTTTTTTAATACCAAGTAAACAAGCTACTGAGGCTAATTGTTGACAAGTCTCTATATGAGCTACTATTGTCGCTTTATTTGTCCCACTAAAATATCTCCCACAAGATGTTTGAAGTACGACATTACCACATTTATCTGTAATAGAAAAAATACTGTTTGTGGATCTTTTAGTTATATAAATATAATATAATTTTTCTACATTAATTCGTTTTTTCAAATATTCAATATTATCTAGGTAATCAATGGCATTTTCTATAAACATTACTTATTATTGGATTTTAACCACAAGAATTAATGAAAATAATTTAGTATTATAATCAATTCTTTAATAAAGATATAGCTATTAATAAGATAGCCATTATTATTCATTGTAACTTGTTTACTAGTACTGTAGATTTATTGTACATTAAACAAATTAGTATCAACAAGTAACAGACTATAAAAGATAGAAATTCTTTATAGATTACTACAAAAATTAAATATTTTATTTGAACAAAAGCCCAAACAAATTCTATCACAGTTATTAGAAAATGTTTAACAGTAAAAGGGCAACTAGAAAAACAAAAATGAAGCATACAGAATAAAGCATGATATTTAAATAGACTATACACTGTGTTTAAGTTAAATTTGAATCCGATATTTTCTCTACTTTTTCTAGGCATAAAAATATGGGTTTTAACCACAAGAATTAATGAAAATAATTTAGTATTATAATCAATTCTTTAATAAAGATATAGCTATTAATAAGATAGCCATTATTATTCATTGTAACTTGTTTACTAGTACTGTAGATTTATTGTACATTAAACAAATTAGTATCAACAAGTAACAGACTATAAAAGATAGAAATTCTTTATAGATTACTACAAAAATTAAATATTTTATTTGAACAAAAGCCCAAACAAATTCTATCACAGTTATTAGAAAATGTTTAACAGTAAAAGGGCAACTAGAAAAACAAAAATGAAGCATACAGAATAAAGCATGATATTTAAATAGACTATACACTGTGTTTAAGTTAAATTTGAATCCGATATTTTCTCTACTTTTTCTAGGCATAAAAATATGGGTTTTAACTACAAGAATTAATGAAAATAATTTATTAGATTAATGGACTCTAAATATAAATCTAAAGCTTATTTAATAAAAAAATGATACTTTATAAAAAATATAAATTATTTTAAGGAACTTATTTCTTATAGAAAAAAGGATAAATAGTATGACTTTACTTTTATATTCTTAAACATATATTGCTTCAAAAATAATATGTCTAAAATTAAATTTTTTACCTATGGGCAGAATCGAACTACCACCAGAAGATTTTCAGTCTTCTGCTCTACCGTTGAGCTACATAAGTTTTAATTATTTAATTAAAACAAAGAATTAAGAGATTCAAGAATTATTGTTATAATAAGGGTAAATATAAACTAAACCATATAAAGCTATTCATACAACATCAACAAAATGTCAATATCAAATAGCTAAAACTAAACCTGTATGGGTTCTAGAAGTAAAATGATATGCAGCTAATCTAAATCAACAAACAATTAAAAAAGCCGTACCAATAATAACATGAATACCATGAAAACCTGTCATAATATAAAATAATGAACCATAAACACTATCATTAATAGCAAAAGAAGCATGATTATATTCCAAATATTGAAAATAAGTAAAAATAAGACCTAAAAAAATAGTAATACCTAAGGCATTTATACTGTCTCGTCTTAAATCTGCTACAACTGCACGATGTGCCCAAGTTACAGTTACTCCCGAACCAATAAGTAAACAAGTATTAACTAAAGGTAAACCACCAGGATGTATAGGAATAATACCTTCAGGTGGTCAACTACAACCAATAGCTACCGTAGGACTAAAAGCAATATAAAAGTATGAAAGAAAAAAAGAAAAAAAAAACATAATCTCAGAAACAATGAATAATTTCATACCTAAACGAATACCAGCTCGAACTTTCTTAGTATGATGCTGCTCATACGTTGCTTCAAAAATAATGTCTCTAAATCAAAAATATATAGAAAAAGATAAACCTAAGATACCTATATGTAAGAAAAGTAAGGCATAGTCTAAAGAGTGAAATCACTTTACAAGACCCATTAAAAAAAAAAATAGCCCAAAAGATACCGTCATTGGTCAAGGGCTAGGTTTCACTAAATGATATGGATGTAATTCATTTTCTTTTACATTATAATTTTTTAATTTCAATATTAAAAAAAGAATTTAATCTTTTATTAATTGTTACGTCCTGACGAATCTCTACCTAAAGATTCAGCATCTCCTGAAGCTCTATCCTCAGGATTATCGACATAGTAAGCCAGAAATTCCGCCAGATCTATCAAATCCGAAATATGCTGATTCCGAACTCTCTCCAATTCGAACTTTAAAAGCGGTAAATATGGAGAAGCAATGTCATGAGAATCCCTCAGCCTTATTACTGAAGTAATACTGCGAGAAATAGCAGAATTAAATTCACCCGTTTGTCTTAAAAGTTCCTGAGAAACTTCCCTTAAACTTTCAGGATTTTCAGGTGCCTTTATATCTATTCCAGCAGATGTTCTTGCCAGATACATACACAAGCAACCTATAGAAAATCCTATAGTTCCTGAAGCAATGAGACAAATAATTGGATGCTCTACTAACATCGCAATTATTTTATCTCAAGGTCTCGCAGGTGTAGCCTTACAAACCTTTTCTAAGGACTCTTTTAATCGGTTTAAGTCCTCTATATAGGTATTGTTCGGGTTATAAAACTCCGAAACATTTAAACCTAAAGATAAGCAGAGTTCATAGCTGCCTATATCCATATGTTTGACAAATAAGTCAAATATATCGATATTTTTTGAAAGAAGTATACAAAAACCCTTCTTCATGATATAAAACTCACCATTCAGAATAAAGTTATGTACTACTTCTATTTTTACGGGTAAGACCGAAAATAAAAATATTCTAGAACCTACTAGGAATATTTTTAATTTTTTTTTTAGTTGGCGGTTCTTATAGATATTAAACGTTTCTAACACTATATAGCTCCCCCATACTCCAAAAATGACAAGTAATATTCAGTGAATATAAGTATGAATCCCCTTATAGTCACTTATAATTTCAATCTGACCCTTATAAAAAGAATCAAAGGTATT
>JACKZZ010013837.1_pt1 | contig 35983 bp, 38 predicted proteins | sample 8027871 | NCBI WGS metagenome assembly JACKZZ01 (sample SAMN15724774, study PRJNA655200) | protist metagenome | isolation source: fluorescence activated cell sorting (FACS) single amplified genomes of... | place: USA: West Boothbay Harbor, Gulf of Maine | collected 2000-07-19
TCACCTGGAAAAATATTTTGGCTGGGATTTCGCTGTACAATCCAGGCGGCAAAACGATTTGATGCACAAACAAAAAGAATTTCACATTTTCTACGGTATTCAATTGCATCACAAAAAAATAAGCATGGGTTTCAGTCAAATGTTGATGTGTTCTCAACTCACAAACAATTTCATAAAAACGTGTTTAAATTGAAAATTTGCAGAACAAAAAATGTTGGGTATTAGAGCGTACCCAAATTTTGTTTCGCATCTGTCAAGCTGCACTCGAGCATGGAAACTTGCTCCTGCAATCGTCTGATCTGCACCTCTTTCTCGTCCCTAACAATGGCAGACCTTCAATGCAAACAACAACAACAACAACATGACACGCAAGCAAGCAAACGCAAACACACATTCAAAAAACGATGACCACTTTGAACGCTGAAGCGCGCATTATTGATGCAACGATTCTTCCGACAATCAACAAATTCATCATGCTGTAATTCGGGGTACCATATATCGTCGAATGCAGATTTCTTGGCCTTGAAATTTGAAATAAAACCATGAAGAAAACAAAATAAAAAATGCGACCCAATTATTAAAAACCTCAACAAAACGTTTTGATTGAATTTGATGCTCAGAAGAACTGCTTGACCGCTACGAATGAACTTTCGACACGTACCGAATGTCACCTTCCTGCCGTAATTCTGTTGTTTGACGTTTCAAGATTTTGTTCTCTTCTTGCTCTGCCTGACATGAGAAATGAATTGGTTTCAAAAACTTGAACACGAGAAAAAGAATGAACAATTTGTTGTTTCATGCAGATTTGTTCAAAATATCTTATCAAAAAGAATTTAAAACCTGCCAAACTGATGTGGGATCAATTATAGTTCAAAAGCTTGTGAGAAAAATCAGCATCTGAAAAAGAAATTAAACTTTCTCATTTCGTCGAAACTATTGGTTTGGCAGAAAAATCAAGTGACGATGCCCTCAGCATCCATCGTCAGCATTATCCGGTTTAGGACGCTGCTGACCCAAAAATTGAGTCGTTAGCAACAGCCTCGACATCTTCAAAACATAGATCTCAACTTCACCCCCCCGCCCCACCTCCTTTGAATACTAGGTGTTGGGTGGGAAGGAAAAATACTACTACTTCATGGTATTTCTATCCCCAATCAGGCGGTCATTTGTCTCCGACGGGAAAACAAACTCCCTCCTCTCAGAGAAATTCAACTTTAATTAAGAAGTGAATTGCAATTAAATGTATGAACAACGAAGGAAAATATCGTACGGCTAAAAGATTGGATACTTGCGAATAACGAGACAACATAGATGCCATGCTCTGCTCCTTGTGCAAATCACTTTCAAAAATGGTCGACCCAACAGCTTCATCTACCACAGAAAACAATTGCAAAACAGCATCGAATTCAATCATCTTGAAGAACTTTCAAAATCAAACAAGAAACGCATCTGAATGTCAGCGCACCAATTGATATTCGCTTGTCTTGAAACGAATTCAGACACTATCAAACGTGCTAATGCTGAAAAAAAAACATACCCTCGGTTGAACGCTTCGTGTGGGATGAGAAAGACACTTCACTTCCGATGGGTAAATCTTGAGCGACAGGGGTGCTCTCGGTGACATCATTGCATGGTTGCCGTTGAACAAAATGTTGAGGGCTGAAATCCGAATCAAAGACGTGCCGGCCTGACCCATCATCCACTGAAATAAAAAGAAAGGAAAGAAAAAAAATAAAATCATAGCTCACCTTTGAACACATCAAAATGTGGGGCAACGACTGATGCTGTATCTGAAATTCAAAACGCATGGACACAATTCAGGATCAATTGTGCGCCAGACAACAAAAATATGGTTAAATAACTGATAATAGAAATAATTATTGATGTTTTTTTTGTTGATTTGTACAAATACTGTCTTGAATGGTAATATCCTGATCCGGAAGAAGGTTGGTGAAAACAGGCGCCTTGCATGAGGAACTGGACTCAACTTCATCTTCGAACCTTCGGGTACGCAATACGCAAAAAACACAATGATGAAAATCCAACATTCGGGCCAATGCACGAAAATTAAATGATATTTTTCATTCAGATTTTGATATTCTACAAGAAACATAAGCTGTAATTTTGTTTTGAAATTTGTGCTGGTGTTGGCGGTGAAAAAAAAACTCGAAATCAGTTTCAATATAAAATTGCCTCATCAAACATTTCAAAAAATGATCATTCAAATAGAAACGATGGTTGCTCGAATGTTGACATGCTGGAAGGAATTTGTCTTTACCACTGCTCCCACTCATCTTTCACACCATCGCGGGCATCCTCTTCGCTTCCTTCTGGTTCGGGTTCGCCCCCACCTGAAATGATGCATAATAATCATGGTATCGATTTTGCAAACTGGTGAACATAAACATCACATAATGCCAATTGGAAATTGCAATAAAATACAAAAAAAATATCAATTGCTGCATCAAACGATCCTGCAATTTCTCTGATCACTTGGCCCAAGATTGAATGTACGCAAATGATGTTGATAAATCATGGTGAGTGAGTATTTTTTGGGAGAACGCAAAACAACAAAACGCGTTTGGTCCATTCCAAATGAACACACATGACATGCAGATAGCTTCAATTCCAATGAAAAATAAAAGACCAAAATGACATAAAAAACTCAATTGCACAATTTTTTATTCACATGATTAATCTAGAGGTTTATACAACTCGTTACAGCGAGATAAATGCTCCTTATGATCTGAAAACGCGTAACAAAACACGAACCTTCAAAAATTGCAAAATATCATATGCGGTACCTGGAGCTCCTCCAAGGCCAAAATGAATTGGTGGCGTTGATCCCGATGAAGGGTTGACCGCACCGTGACCATCCTCACCATCGCCACCACCACCACCAGGATTCATACGGCCAGAACCACCAGCTTTCGATGTACATTGTTCTTCTTGCGTGTTGAGGGAAAATGGCGTAGCTGCACTGACAATCATGCGGTTGCAATAGGAACGCACGTCTTCGTCCTTCGAGTTGATACTCGGTGACCATTTCGTGTTGTTGACACGCACACCGCGCGTTCGCTTGCGCTTTGGAAAGAGCAGCAGAGCAGGCTCACATCTTCGCCTCTGCTCGGCAACAGACCACTGCATGACAAAACGATATGAATTGTATTCATTGATTGATCAAGACAAATTGATGATCTTACTCAAAATACGTTCAGCGTTTGTCCTACAATCTCAGATTTTTTCAGCAAAATGACCATTTTGCTCCATCAAAGTCTGTTGACTCAGCATCCTAAATGGTTTCAATGTTGGCGCAATCAAAATCATTGGAACATTGCCTAAAAAAATTACTCAACATGGATTATGGATTTGAGAGATCATCAACGCTCCGCAAAAATTCGTCAAGGTAAATGTTCGTGATTGGAAAGAAATCATCAAAAATGTCTAACAACTCGCGACCACGAAAACGCAAAATGTAAAATCGAATAGAGAATAATAACAAAATTGAAAACAATGAAACATGGAAATGACACACGAAGCAAAGAATTATTTTTTAAAAAAAGGTATACCCTCAGCTGCACAGCAGCCAATTGTTCGTCAACATGAATGCGATCAGCGATGGCCCGCTTCTCATCATCGCTGAGGGTGGCGTGATCAAGAAAAGAACGCCTGCAATCGCGACACTCACCGGGCCGAAACTCATGCTCTTCAAAATTGTCGCACGCCTTCAAATACGTGACGGCGTTTACCTGAGTCAATGAATACAACATCAAAAATGCAGTGCGTTCGAATTTGAATACATACATGATGTGTAGACATTTCGCCGCCGTCGCCCCTTAGTGTGCCCCGATGCACCCATTGTGTTTAAATGGTCTGCGCTCTTCTCGTGATCGGCTCCGTTTTGTGGTTTGCCCAAAAGCCGTTCCCATACTATAATAAAATATTGAGGGCGTGCAATTTTCCTTTTTTTTTTAGTGATTGTCTTCGTTCGTTCAATTTGCGTGTAGCTCACGTCATGGCGGTATTTTGTGCTAGACGAGGAGGCACGTCCCTTGAAACTTCATTAGCAGATGTGAGCTCTGATGTTAAATGATGAAAAAAAAAGGTTTTGGGCACGGCGCCCCGACATTTGATGTTTGCCGCTCATCGTGTGGGTGATGGGAACAACTTGTTTTGTAGACGCGCCTAGGGAAAAGGAATATGCCCCCTATCGAATCACCACCTCTGTCGAAAATGTGCCCTTCCAGAAATCATATCATTTGTCATTTTTCGCGTTTTTCATGTCTTCAACGACAAATACAAAATTTTTACCTCGTGCTGGCAGCCATCATGCCTCATATTTTCATGGTCGCTCTCGCTGTCGGACCCGTCGTGTTCATCGCAACCGGGAAAACTCCTGCCTTGGATGGGCGGAGGCACGGACAAAGAACCGTCCTCCGCGTGGTCGTCGGCATGAGCATTCTTCGCGCGAGTTGGCAAATCGGGGGAAGTGGAAGCAGACCCGCGGATAGACAAATCGATGCGTTTCGAAGGAAAACTGCCACGGAGCCTGCAACCGACCTGTGACGAACAAACAATGAATTTTCCAAACGAATAAAATCAACAGGTATGGCAAGAAATTTATTTAAATTTCAATTAACTGAAATTTTCCGAAATGCCATCCATTTGGTCACTGTTCACCATTGGGATGCAAACCGATGCTGCCTCGTTTCGAGGCTGGCCAAAAGGGCTTTCAGGCGTGGCACAGGACACGACAACGCCAACGAAGCAGGTGATAAATAAAAAATACAAAGAACTACTGATAGACAACGAGAAATATGCAAGACCACGAAATGAAGGTGATACCTGAGAATCATCATCATCATCGCCGTCGTCAATTAGTTTTGAGAACAACACAACTCAGAAAAACCAACGTTCAAATGATTAAAAAAAAAATGTACTGAACGCGAGCTCAGAACGGAAGGAGCTTCGGAACTGCTGCTCGATTCCCATCCTGCCTCGCCGTCTTCTGTCGACATGGTGCGATGAAAAATTGCAATTGATGGATGTAAAATGACGAACTACCTGTTAATTAAAAAAAATGAAATTACTTTGATTCAACTATAACGAATTCGTGAAAATTTCAACGTTGTCTAATGCTGCAATGATATCAGAAATGTTTTGCGTTTGTACGAAGAGAATTGTTTTTGGTGAAGAGGACAAAAAGATACGTCGTATAATGCGTTTGGTCGCATATGTGCGAAATGGGGGGGGGGGGGGGAACAAAGATTCACGATTTGCAAATAATTTTCGATTGTTTTTTTGCATGAAATCTGAATTGATAATAATTAATTAATCAACAATATCCATCAATCTCGTCAAATGATATTCTCTGTGAAATCGTCAATTGAAATTGATTGAGAGGACACACATTTTGTCAATTTGACATAATTTATTGAAAACACAAATCTACGACTTTCGATTATCGCTATTACGACCGTACTGAAAAAAGACTATTATTACATTGCAAGAAGAAATGCTAATTAGCAACTGGGAAAACCATATAAATTGATATTATGTGATTTTTTCACGGTAAATTTAATTGCTATTGATATTGGACTTGGTTTTGAAAACACGCGTGTTGAAAATTTTGAACTTTCTGGCGTGAGTGAAAGGGCAAGCAAAAGAACACGCCACAACACAAACAAAAACCTATGTAAATGCAATGTAGTCATTCAACACAATCAATTTTTGAATGATAAAATGTCAAAAATGCAAACAATATTCCCTATATTTACCACGCGTTTTGGAAATCATGTGGTGCCTAAATTCAATACTTAACACTGTTGACATAACGAAAATGTTAAGGGTGCAACAATATGAAAACAACTCACACGGATTTACACAACGCAAAATATTGACTTTTGACAGTGATGCAATCAAGCACAGGCCACAACCGCAATAGAATTAAATATGTATGTCCGAATAATTCTCACAAAAACAACCATGGTACAAACATGATGCAAAACAATCTTGACAATAGAGATCAGTTTCAAAACAATCTTGATTGGTTCCCATGCTTCCAACGAATTGATTTATGGTTGTTGGATCCCACAAACAGCCAATAGAGGACTGCTTGGTCTTAATAATGACGGTGGGTTGGCACAGAACGCATGACAGGAACCAAATGGGAGGGCTGATCAGGGGGATGCTCATGGTCTGAATCCTCACGATCTTCAATGTCATCTGCAGGATTTTGTTGCACTCCAGATCCACTGGACAAAAAAAAAATTCAAATTGTGTGAGACACTGACATTTTTTGGACAAAATAATGGACATGGTTAAAGAAAAACAACCCATACTTCTGTGGGTCAAGATTTGTGCCAATGGGGTATCATAAAATGAAATGAAAGACATCATCAATGACTGAAGAAATGAACATAACATTCATCAGTCACTGATGATGGGTAACCGAAATAAGTTTGACTGCAGCGTCGACGAAATTACAGTCTGCAAAAAAAAAAAACATGCGAAACCATTTTCCATGTTTTCTTTATTATTGTTGTCACTTTTTGTAATAGCAAATAACCGTGTAGCAAAACGAAATGAAATGATTGCAACGCATACCGGACGACGCCCCCTGCCGCTGCCGACACAGGCACCAAAACCAAACCATCATCCGCCTCGCCAAAATCGTCTGGAATTTTCTGTGACAGCATGTCAATGGCCTGCGACATAATATCCTGAGCAACATGCGATCCAAAACTACGGCGTTTCGTCCCGCGTGCTTGCAAATGTGCTTGGCTAAACACGACCTCGTTGCCAAATTGCTGACTGCCACTCGCACTACTACTATTACTGACTTGCGAATCTCCGATTACGGCCGACGATGCCCCACCAACGGCCTGTGACTCTCGAGATCGCCCATCACCAAGAAACGACGACGCTGCTGCGGCGGCTTGGGAATTCGGATGGCTGCGGCGGCGGCTTGCAGGCACAACACCGCGCGCTGCCCAGAAATATTTTTGCGGCGATGTGACCGTTACATTGTGATTATTAATATGATGATTATGATTATTACTACTACTTGATTTGGGTGCGACGCATCGTAACAATGCGCTGCAGGCTGACATGGGTCCGCCGGAACGCAACGCAGATTCGACGGTGGCAACCGCATTTGGCCGCTGGTGCATTCCACAGATGTCTTCAATGTCAGACGTACGCACAGTTCCTGACAACCAAAATAATTAATTAAGTTGCTATTTGTTAGGATTTACCCACATGCGTGAAACATGAAATACAAAACTTTTTGAATAAAAATATCCAGAATGCCCTGCGGAGAATATGTAAACATCCGAAACTGGAAAAATAGAACCGAAAGTGAATGATGGTGAAAATTTGACATAAAATCCGAACTGTTTTTTTGATTGAATGACAATGAATTATCGTTCCACTCTTGATGAATGATCGATCATAAAAAAACGTTTTATTTCATTTTTGTTTCAAATATTTCATTCAATAAAAAATTGGCGAAATGGAATCCCACGCGGCTTCTTACCGAAATCCAGTAGATACATGGATACGAAGATGTATAGACATGCAGATAATTATGCAGATCTGTAGAGGAGGCACCCGTAACTGTTACGGACACCGGACACGGGTTGAATCATACATACACAAAAAGAAAAGCGATCGCTTCGCGGTGGCAATAATTCGTCATCGTGATCATCCTCGTCATCATGAATAATGACTAAGGGAATAATTGAGCAAACAAAACAATTGAAAACATAAAATAATACGTTTTGTTTACCTGTGAATGGACAACCGTGGCATGCTGTTTTAGTAACATGCTTCGCAATACTGTCACAGCCCCACGACGGGTAATTGACGCACCGGCCTTCCAGACCGTAAAAATGGCGGATGTTGTAACCATAATTCTTCTTGTTAAACGTTGTCTCGCTCATTTTGAGCAAAAAAACGGCTTTGAAGAACGAGAGCTGCTCACCACAAGTCATGCCACACGCTTTGAAGAAATGCATCAATTGCCACCGACCGTCATGACGCAGACGGCACTCCTGCATGAGACGGACGTAAAGTCGCAACACGCAGGGAGGAAAATTGATTCTGGCTTCCTCCATTTGACTTGCCATCAAAGGCTGCTGCTGTTGCTTGTTGGGCGCAACACCTTATGTAATCAATGCAATCAAAACATCAAAACATGAACAATTATTGAAAATGTTTTCGAACGTTTTTTTTTGCACAAATCGGCATGATTGAAAAAATGTTCCTTTATCCGTAAATGTGTGCTGATATAACATGATAAAATGAAATGAAAGACTTCGAAATAATGTAAATACCTGAAAATCGATGGATGGAAACCCATTTTTATTTTAACCTAAAGCAAAAAATACTATTCGTGTTCGTCGCATGGAGCCCTGACCAACGAACAGGTGTTTCAATAGCTTGGCAAATGTGCACAATATTGAACTCAAAACACATTCGCAGTCATTCCAAAATTTGGTTTGACACAAAAAATAAGCGTTGAACAAATGACACGTAATCACGATGAATTATATTTGCGGTAATTCAACCAAAAAACTGTTTTTATGTAGAACGCTTGAACTTCTAAGGCATGCTTTCGTCGCCTTTATTTTACCTTGATTTGTTGATTTTTGAATGTTTTCATCATTGAAACAACACCGATTGTGGGCAGAAAACCATGTTGATGAGCGAAATCGAGCGTACCTCGTGGAATTTGTGATGGCCCGCCAAAACGGTTTTGGCCGTTCTGCATTCTTTCAATATGGTGCAAATGCTGCCGCAGACACGTTTGGTACGCACTGACACCGGTCTGTAGCGAACTGAAAGATTCGAATCGTAAAATATTCAACTTGCGCTTCAACTCGCGATTAAATTTAGGCAACATCACCCCGCGGACAGCTTGGGTGTCGGGCACCAGAGCCATGCCGTTTCGAAGAACAAATTTGCGAAGGGACAGCAACGGTGTGGCGTGCTCCCACGGAACCTCATGATGCCATGGTACGGGGTAACCACTGACCTGAACAAAAAATCATTGAGACGGTTTCAACAATTACCTAACTAAAAATAAAATCCCCCGTACCAAACAAAAACACAACTGTTTGTATGTAAATTAAAATAATTTTGATTTATGGATATGACCGCGCGTCTTTATTCATTCAATTCAAAAAAAAACGCGGGACCATACTCACATTTTATTTTGTGATTTAAAATGGCACGCGTAATGGAATCGCACACGGCACTTGTCGAGACCAACGCGGAACAAAGAAAACCATTTGTTACTCATTGACATGTAAAATACCACGCATTATGCGCTTGCAAATGACAAGCGCAATTGACACAAAATGCGTGTATGGAAAATCGAAATACCCAACAACTCAAATTGCAGAAGACAAAGTCATGATGAGTACAATATTATTTACATTTGTCAGCATTCTTTAAAAATGACACAAAGACGAAATGTTGGCAAGATGTCAATTGCCACGACGGCTTACGGTTGTTGGAGGTCGAGCCGGAGGAAGTGAAACGGATCCGGGTAATCGATTCCATCGTTTGTATCGCAGCATGAGCAATCGCTGCTCGGCGATGCAGAAAAAGAAACGTGTCTTGGCATGCTTGCTCATGATCCACATCAAAGCGTGGAAGGAAAGATTGTCTCCCTCGTCTGCTGTAAGGTCTGAAATGTCGACCACGTCATCAATTGCCGAACCACCAGAATCCAGCAACAATGCAAGATCATTTTGTGTTGGTGGCACGCTTTGTGAACCGCCGCCTGACTGGAATTTGAAAAAGAACACAAACATTCAATTTGGAATTCGGTAAAAGTTCCATGTATGAGCCTGTGCGTGAACTGATTGGTGAAATAATGCACGTGCGGCAGGTCAAACAATATTTTTGACCTCGAATCAAAAATGGAAATAATAATGAATGAACGACTCCTCCGACGGTCAATAAATACGCTGAAAAAAATGACATGACGTACCTGAAAACAAAACAAACCACGACATTTCTTTTTTTTCAGCGTATTTATTAACCGTCGGAAGAGTCGTTGATTCACTACTATGCCACCTACAATACGGGCTAACACGTTCAAAAAACATTTTGAGATTTTGAAAAACCCAAATCATGAGAAATCGATTTAATGGACATCCTGAAACAACATCGTGACGTGATCATGACAACGTGTTGCACTTTGGCATAATTCACTATTTTGAACAACGGTATCACAATCAAAATGTGCTTTGGCGCAAATCACCGATGATGGGTATGTCCGTCCGACACTCATTTCACCACGGCTGCGAGTCGTTTGTTGCTGATGCAACATCAGCACAAATATCGAACAATGGTAAAACATTGTTGCTTATTGTAAATTGAGAAAAATAATGAATGTACACGACTTGCACGACTATCTTGAGAGGTGAGGTCAACCTGACTCACGGACGCGACGGAATGCGCCGACAAAGGAGACCATGCAATCCATTCCGCATGCCTTCGGCAAGCCTTGTCAGCTTCCTCGGGAATCTTGCCACGTTCAACGCGCAATTTACGGGGCCAAATATCACCCTCCCCGCATGGCTGACTCGCATAATTCAAATGACAATGCACCTTGTGTACAATAAGAACAATAAATCATGCAAAAATGTTTCTGAATTTGAAAAATGTTGCTGTTGTGTGGCTGAGGTACGCCAGGGAGGTTACAAGCGGCAGCTTTGCCTTCATACTATTTACATAGCATGATGGATCAAACACCAAAAGTATGAAGGAATAATCATGATGCTATAAACCTCTCCGTTTTGCAGGGTCTAAAATGAAAAAATCGCACAAAAATTGATGACATGGCATTTCGCCACTGGTCGCGTTCTGAGTGGGTCGTGACGAGAACGGTATGTGATTCTGTTACGCAAACAACTTGAAACACACAAAATAAAGTGGAAGAGTGTTGCCGACGTGTACCTCGAACCTCGCGCGTGCGGCGTCGAGCAACACATGGAGTGGGACGTTGCCTCTGGGCGGGGTTTGGTAAAACGTTGGCCAGAATCTGAAAAGAGATGAAACAATAAATGTAATTTAACAAACATCGTCAACATAAACATGCGATTATGATTACAAGGAGTGATACGATAGACATTTTCATGGGCATATTGAATGCCCTTGGCTAATTCGTTTCAATTCAATCATGATTTTTCAAAAATTGAAAAATATCAGATGGATTTTGGATTTTGATGAACAACACGAAGAACGCGGATGGCGAGCAAAAGACTTGGTGTACCGAGTCCAGTGCAGAGTCTGCGGATGGCACTACACCGGAGAAACGGGCCAGGAGCTGCAGAAACGGTTCTACTACCACTGGTATGGCCATACGCATGGAAACGAGGAGGAGTCAGCGTTAGCAGAACATTTTCTTCACCACCACCCAGAAGAGCCCATGAAACTGAAGTTAATAGAAACGGTGAAGACAAGAGGCTACGTGGACCGCAAATCCACGGAGTCCATCGTGGTTCAGTCCTCTGAATGCAATATTAACAGAAGAATTGAAGGGGCCGGAACGATTGGCAATTTGTATTTGACGTGATGTGATCGTCGTCGCGGATACGGCTGGCGCGTGTGTATATGTTTTGGCAAGGAGTGCGATTGCGTTTTACGTTTAACAACGTTTTGGATGGGGTCGACTGCGTTACATTACATGATGCGTTTGGCAATGACGAATGACGATTGATCCAGTGGTTGTCTGTGTTATCACAAATTTATTTTATTTTATTCATGCGTTTACGTCAAGCCCTGACGAAGGAACAGGTGTTCCGAAAGCTAGGCAATGTATTCATTCATTTTAATTTAATTTCAAAAATCGACGCGCGGTCATGACCATAAATCAAAATTATTTATTTCAATTACCACTATGCGCTTAACAAATGACATCAATTCACATTTAATTCAAATTGTCAAAATTGAAAACCATGAAACTACTGAATGACATCACATAAGTTACGTGCCGCAATCAGCTTGCCATTGTTGCGAAGCAAGATCTTGTTGCGGCACATGAAATTGAAACCGCCTCATGTATTCACTGCCAATACCATTGGAAAATCTGCGGGAACGAAGATGCAAATAACACGCATCAACTGGATCACTAAACTACACGAAAGATATGGTGAAGAGAACATGTGCTCGATTAATCATGAAATTTGAAAAATTGCTTGAGTTTGAAACAAAATTAATCAATTTAAATGATTGATGAATAAATAAATGACTTGAAAATTAGTTTTCTTGCCGACATAATAAAATACACGTCTGTTAGGTAGCAATGACAGCATCAAAAAGCGCGACGAAAACCAAGAAAACACAAAGAAGCAAAAAAAATGAATTCGAAAAAGATGAGTTCCTGGTTCATAAATAAATTGATTGACCCTAATTGATAAATTATTTGTTGAATCGTTGAAATAAATAATCAAAGTTCAAACATTTCAAAACATGACAAATTGTGCTTTTAAGTTTTTTTCAAGAAACACATGCCAGCATTACCCCTGACTAAAACCATGCTGTATGAATTAAATAAAATATAAAACAATGAAAACTAATCCTGAATGAATGATCAGAGACAAAAAACATTGACTTTGTTGAAAAACCATCAATTTGAACAATGACAACAAAAAACATCAAGACCTGAAAATCAAAATAAAAATGAGAAATGAACAAAACGTTGTATCCACGTGACTGAAACAAATTTCGCCATCAAATTGAGACGTCCATTGAATCCATAAAAAAACAATTTAGAAACATTTTTTGATATCTGGGACAAATTTGAATTCCGGAGACAACACAACCAACTCAACAACAGAAACACGCGATCCAGCGATGATGGGCATGATGATGCAACCAAAATTGATATTATTATTAAATTTATAATATACAAAATTAATATACAATTGTCATATAATTTTTAGCCAACCCTGGAAAAACAACTGTTGTGTAATAACGTATTCAATGATGACTACTAATGAATGGAATGCTTGCTAACCAAAAATATCCGATTTGAACTGTAATACATTGCGTGAATATCGGACAACCGCGCGAAATTAGTTCACAACATCGTGAATGCAATGAAGGATGATTTATTGAGCAATAACCATGACAAAATGCTGACGACAATCTCGTGAGATTGGGAAACTCTATGAAACTAAAAGATATAAATAATTATATCGCAAAAACAAACTAGAACCATCACCGACCACATAATAAACCATCACGTGAATGCAATTGATTACTGTCAGTTCAGGATTTGGTGCATGACGTGGAACAAAATAAATGGTAACGCCATGCTAATTCTTCAATGTTTATAATAATTAATTACTTCTAACATTGCTCATTAAATGGCGCGACCTTCCGCCTTACGGCGCTGCAATCCGACAATCATATCCTGCAACTCCTTTTCGGCGTTGGCCTGTGTAAGAATACAAACACAAAAATATGTATGATTCAAACGAACTTCCACGGTCAATGCGACAACTCGTGTCACGTGTACCGTCAATGAAATAGGGTGAATAACTCAAAATCGTAGTACGATCGATTCACCTTATTTCAAAGTCTTTCATTTCATTTTATCATATTATATCGGCACACATTGACGGACAAAAGAACAACATTTTGTTCAATCATGCACATGACTTTGAGCAAAAAAACATTCGAAATCAATTTCAGAGAATGGGAATGAATGTGCAATCATTCCCAATCTACAAAAAATCAAATGATCACTATGCGCTCAACAAAAAAAATGTCAACTCACAATTCATTCCCATCATACATGAATCGAACTGACGTCAATTCATTTGCATTCTGAAACATGAAAATGGACGTCGAATAATGCTAAATTAATCCTTAATCGGATGGCAACGTACTTTTCGGCGGGCCATCTCATCACGGTTGGTACGAACCTTGGGGGTGTCGTTGTCTGAGCAGAAAGAGAACAACATGTTTGGGCATTTAAGCTTTGAAAAACAACGAAACAATGAAAATTCTCTGAAATCATTGAAATGCAACGGAAATATCAGCATGGATAAGTGTAAATGCATTTTGAAACCAAAAAACAAAACCAAAAAACAACCATATCACTCTGGTAGGGGTGCAAATTTGAAAAACACAATAATCATCTGCAGACCGTTAGACAAAATGTCAACCACTTTTGGAATCCCTGAGTACTTTTGGAAAAACAAAAAAACCTTTGATTGAATAATTATGATTCCTGAATATGAAAATATAATTTACTCAATTTTGCGATTTCAGCTGTGGTATCATCCTTGAACTTGTCTCGCGTGCATCCAATGAAGGCACGACCAACTGGCTTGTACCTCACAATAAAACCAACGAATTAAAAAACTAAGACTACGAAATTGCCATAACAAGATGAAACAAAACAATTCAAAACGAATCGAAAACCAAATATCCATTTTCTGACATAATGTGACAAACCCAATTCTTAGAATTTTGGTTTTCAAATTTTCATTCAATTGAAGTTTCAATAATGTGATTTAATTTAATTTTTTAAAGAAATTACAATGAGACGTCCTCCGGCACGCCCTGCAAGCTGTTCAAAGTGAGCTGGCAACGCCTGGATTCACGCTCGTTCATTTGTACCTGGAAATCAAAAAACAAAAATTCAATTCAATACAATACATCAATTACTCGTATTTCGTACACGATTTTTTCGTGTTTATTAAGAAATATTTTGAACTTAAACAATATTTCAAAAAATGAATCAATAATATCAACATAAATTTGAGCTGATATTATATGATAAAATGAAATGAAAATTTCGAAATAAGGTGAATACCTCAAAATCGTAGACACGATTTTGAGGTATTCACCATATTTCGGAGTCTTTCCTTTCATGTTATCATATAATATCAGCACAAATTTACTGATAAAAAAAACAGCATCATATTTTTTCAATCATGCCCATTACTTCGTGCAAAAAAACATTCGAAACCATTTTTACTAATAATATCACCGGTGAAGATTTTCAAATATTGTCTTCTCCATAATTTGTGATGTGAAGGTATCACAGATTCGGAAATGCATCAACAAACACATCATTTATCATCATGATCATCACAACTGATGCCTGACTGAATAATCTGATCAATTGATTGTCTATACTGACATAATGAATTAAATAAATACCTGATTGTGAAGCATCATCATTTTCTCTGTGATCTCGTTGACCTTATCCTGCTGCTCCTGTGCTTCGGCGGCTGTGCAATCAATACTGAAAACAAAAGAAAACATGACAAACATCCGCAACAACATTGCATCACCCCATCATGATATCTTCAGACCCCCAATGCCTACCGATGTGAAACAATCTGCGTAGAATCAACAGCGCAATTGTTTGATATGAAATGCGCAAGAAACCCCCAACTTAATATTGCTTTTGAAACAAAAAATACGTCAAATTCTGAAAGAAATTGTTTTGATGATTCAACGAAAAAAAAAAAAACGCAAAATCAAGCTCGAACAATCCAAAACACATTGGCGGTAGCAAAACAAACACGACTACACATAGAATTGTATTGCCAATCTGGAATTGACGAAATGTAATTATCTCCATACTGGAATGGAAGAAACAGAAAAAAAATCAAAACAATATTGTATTGCCATACTAGAACTGAATAAAAACTCATTGGTGATTAGTACAAATAATGAAGAGAATGTACCCTTTTTTTGCTTTCATTTGCTCCGCAAGTTTCTTGTTACACTGTACCTGCCTGCGAAAATGGTCAACAAAAACAAAAAAATGAATACCTATTCAACACTTCTGTTGTCTGAATAATCAAAATTGATATAATGATATTTACTTGCGCGAATCACAGAACACAGAATAAAATGGCCACCGCGCTGTTTAATTGACACAGAACATTTTGTGGAAAACCAAAATTTGACGAATCCTCAATGGCAACACACATTGGGTGAAATAATATTGTGAATGACAATGGTACAAACTTTTCAACTCCGCATTATTTTTGTCCACTGCCAGACCATCTTGACAGAACTTCTTGGCTTGCTCAAAAAGATCGAGGCCCATGGATGCCCGACCCGCGCGCCTGGGAAACAGCAACAACAACAACAACAAAATTGAAACCATACAGTTTGAGAATTTTTTTTGAACCCATTGGAATTCTAGATGCTGATGATCAGTCAACAAAGGTTCAATTACTTTCGTAACACCGCCGCCAAAACTGATTACTTCGTGTTTGGCACTTGGAATGCCACATACCATGGCACACCCTTGCAAATGATGTAAGTTTGCCAAATAATCATAACTTGCTTTGTTCTGCGAAATATCTGACATTTTGAAAATTCAAATGTCAATATTAATGAAATAATTCATGATGCATACCAGTATGGCTTGACGTTGCGAGGATTCGCTTTGATGGCTTTGCGGGCATCGTCAACGGCTTCGACATTTTTCCTGAGCATCAAATAAACCTGTGAACAGTTCAAGAAAACAAAAATAAAATTCAAGAAAACAAAAATTCTTTCGACGCAATTGAACCAACACATCATAATTGTAAGATCGTGTTCACATGTTCGTTTGTGCTGTGCGCATTATGATCTGTTGGAAGCAAAAACAAAACTCACATGTGTGTCTGTGCTTTGTTGAAAGGAAAGAAAAACACCAAATCTGAAACGGGTTTCCCATGATCCATTGCAATGGCCGTTTAGGCTGATATGAGACACGCGATACAACCATAACACAACATTCGGTGAAGAAAAGGACTGGGCAACCACCGATACAATTTTTCACCGCTTTCAACACGATGAACATTCTGGCTCAACTCAATCAAATTTCGGCGCCCCCAAATTACAATTCGTCGCCCTTACATAAAAATTGGCGCCCTAAAATCATTTTCATCAAATTATTCAGCACTGTTAAAAAATGTTCAAATTTTGATGATACATATGAGAAACCAAAATGATGCGTACATGTGCTCGGTTGGAAAGCAGCTGGGATGTCAACTCAGCGTCGTGCTCGCCCTCCTGATTCACAAAAAAATCCAAAAACACAATCAAAATTTCAAAAAGAAAGCCGAAATGGATTGAAATCATTTGCAATATTTGTCGATTGGAGAGAAACAAAATTGTGACGAACATTGTCAAGATGGACATTGTGAAGATGGAGATGGAGAACATAAGAAGCGCAAAAGAACGAACCCCAAAAATTTCAGATTCGTTGATTTTCGCTGCTTTTGTTTATTATTCACACATGTGGGAAGCCCTCACATCTTTTCAATTTTATTGTAATGCAATTAATATTTGACAAGGAAAAGACAATTACATCCAACGCCTGGGTGTAGAAGTCGCCAGCATCTTCAAAAGATTTCTTGTTGTTGTTTTGTAGACAATCGTTACCCTTTTGCTTGAGCTCCCGCTGCAACTGAATCTGCGAACAAGAATTAAATTCAAGCATTGAAATTTCGAAAAAACGAAAATATCAATGACGCAACAAAAACGGTTTCATATATAAACACGCTGCCAACGACGCAACAAAATCAATGACGCAACAAAAGCGGTTTCATTTATAAACCCGAACACGCCAATTTTTTCAACATTCCGAGTTTTTGCAGCAAAATGAAACGCCACATCAGAATCGCTGTCAGAAGAACTCAAAAACAAAACGAACGTATGTGTGTGTCGCTTCAAAATTCCAACATCCAACGAATATTGGATTGATAACAAAAACATGAAAGCATATTGATGCGAAACCGACAAATTGGAATAAGACAATGAATGGATGTATGTACTTTGGCTTCGATTTCAACGCTTTTCTTTTGCGGCTTGGCGTTCTCAGCCAATGCGGCGTTGTCATCCTTTGAACTTGTTTTCGCCGTCATCACTCAATTCGACAAAAAATCCCACCACGCAATATCACCAACTGAAATGACTGGAAAAACCACTGAACTACAATTACTTAATGACGTCAATAACAAAAACTTTTCACGATGAAAATCAATAAAAAATAAGTGAAATGACACGAATTCAAAATTTAAGATGACCAATTAACAAATTTCTGTTAAGATGTGAAAGCTTTGTGTTACAATGTGTCAACAACCGTAATGAAATCTGTGTTTTGAAATCATTCCCAACGCAGAATGCGAAACATCAACGCCCACACAAAAATATCAAAATGGACCAACACAAAAATAATGAAAAACAATTCGAACGCTATCGTTCACAAAATCATTTTGTGACATCATTCAACACACCATCAAAATATGTCGTCATGCTCTGATCCAAATAATGAAGAAAAAAACGCAAAACACAGAACGAAAGCAACAAATCAAAAAGTGACTCATACTGACATATGGTCACCGCATTTGCTAGTTTTTCGTATGATTGAATTCCGGCATCCCAATGTAATTGAATGTCATGACAATGAAAACCATATGAAACCGACCAACACGATTTTTTTCAAACAAAACGTGAAAATTGAAATTTGCATTTTTTGTTGGATTTCAAAATCCCCCTCCTCCTCACACCCCCCTCAAAACTGATCGTTGAAATTGCCAGATGTCGATTGTGGGTTAGTTCATGTCCGTGATATGCGTCCAACCTGGTGGTGTTTGAGATCATTGAGGAAGATTGCGGAGAGGAAATTTTAATTTGCTCACAAAGATCTGACAAATGTCAGACGGGTCAAATCACAATAAACGAGGGTTCCAGAAACCCCTCAACCCCCAATGTAGGAAAATCAATGCGTCCAAAAACATTCATGCAATAAAAATGATTTTTTTTTGGTGTATTGTCGTCCCATCAGACAATAAAACATTTTGTTTTTTGCTGAAAACATGAATTTTCGCATTTTTTTGGTAAAATACAAAATGGTCGGTTTCACCTGCACTGTACGAAATGATTGCGTAAAATGCTGGTTGAAAACCGTACGTAACATGGGTCCAACAAAAGATCTTAAACAAAAAAAAGATAAAAAAGAAACACCGCTGCACCACAAATTATTCATCGACGAAAAAATTATTCCCACGACATAAACGTCATTCTGACAAATCCAAAAACAATGGAACCATTTGCCAAAAATTAATCATGAACAATCACTTGTCTAAATAAATTCCTTATTTATACATCATTAAGCGCTGCATGATGGGCACACTTTTCAACCAATATTCCATGATTGTTGGGCAAATTTAATGCTGAAAAATGATTGTTGACCCATGGGAAAAATGAAATCCAAAACAGAATTGGCAACGGGCGACCTTTGATCAAGCACAAGAAGATGTAGGCATCAAAACAAAAATTGCGAACAAACGCGTGTACAGCGAATGGTCAAAAACAAGCGTCACGACAGACAACAACCCTGGCCAAACTTTCGGTCAGAACCTCACAGCATAACAACACAACAAACATTCAAACCAGAAAATGATTAAATGTGCTACGACAAGACTTTCCTGTTTGCAGAAAAATGTTCAAAACATCAAAGATTCAAAACTCATTTTTCATTGTATTTTTACACCAGGCAAGCTCGAAACCGAGATGGAGCCTTGTTTGTGTTGAAAATTGAACTCACTGGACTCCAAAAATTTATCAGCCATAATAACGAATTATTGTTATCTTGAAATTCGACGGCTCATCAAAGCAACAATTGAAAATGAAGCATGAAAAATTGAATTGTCGCTCAAGAAACAGCTTGAACAAAAAAAGAACGCAGAGAAACAAAATACCTCGCGCGCCCGTGACTTGCGGCCCCTCGCATGCCTCGCATATTTGCTTATCCAAACTATTAATCAAAGTACACCTCGGGCCTGACATAACGAACCATTGGGAATAACATGATCAATAAATACAAAACCTAAAATTATGACACCGAATAGTTATAATCGAGCACATTTTTATGATTTGTTTTTTTAAATGCTTATCAATTTGTGAAAAATTGATATGCAGTTTGAAAAATTGATATGCAATTTGTAATATGTGATATGAGGAATCATGAAAAACATTGCGGGTGAAAATTTCCGTATGGAGGGACTGGCACAAAAAAGGGATACTACAATGTTGCCATCTTGACGACGCAAATTTCGTCGTACCTTCATACGCAATGTTGAGATCGATTTCGACTTTGATTTTTAAAATTCATGGGGCTGAAACAACGTCAAAAATTATGACCATTAATACCAAAATACAAACATTTGCAAAATACAAAAAATGTGCAAGCAACAAGAAAAACACAATCGCTGATTTGATTCGAAACCGATGGAAAAATAGATGTCTACGAAATTGTGTACATTGCCATGTTGCACCAGCGGCTCTTGCCGCGCGACCGGCTCCCATCTTGGAAACGGTGTGGTTTGTCCCACCACTACAAAAATACAAAAAAACACAAACAATGTTGGAATGCAGGTCAGCTAAACCAAGGACAAGAATGAACGAACATTTTTGCCACCAAAAAAATGAGTTAAAAATGGTTTCGAACGTTTTTTTGCACGAAGTCATGGGCATGATTGAAAAAAAAATGGTTTCAATCCACTTGAAATGAAATCTGATTTTAATTATTATTTCATCAGTCACTGATGATGGGTAATTGTACCCGAAATTAATTTGACAACGGCGGCTATGATTTTGAGGTATTCACCTTATTTCGGAGTCTTTCCTTTCATTTTATCATATAATATCAGCACAAATTTAAGGATAAAAAACAACATCATATTTTTTCAATAACAAAATGTGTATTATTGATTTCTTGAGGAATTATTCATCAACAGAAATTAAAAAACATTTCAAATCAAATTGCATACTAAACAGGTTGCAAAATGGAGAAATTCCATTCTGGAGCATCTTTTGAACTAAGATTGGTCTCAAGCCTTATTTTGGCGATTGGAATGTTGCAATTTCTACCTTCACATTTCGACTTTCTCAAAGACAATTTTGACTTTCTCAAAGACACATTTCTACCTTCACATTTTGACTTTCTCATAGACAAATAAGCTACGTGATGCAGACAAATTACGTTAGTGATGTCCTCATTTGGCGATTGGAATGCTGTCGTTGCGCCCGAGCCGAACCCGGGGGTGTGTCGTCTGTGGTCAAATCAAAATATTGCGCCGCGTTCACCCTACACAACCCAAACCATGAATATTTGTTCATTCGGGTTTCATTCATGACTCATTATGATAGAAAATATTGAAACAAGTTTATTATAGCGAATGAAATTTAGTCAATTACATGAAGCGTACGTGTTTGGGTTGCTGTGAATTCGACGATCCGCAGTTTCTCGCAAAAGTTCCACGCCGTTTTTCGGTCTGACATCACGACATTCACAGATAATGACTATCGGCTGATGAAAACAAAAAACTCGGCATCAAATTAATGTACACTGAATTGAATGTACACGGATTTTTTCTGAAATAACAAAACATATGATAAAATTTCATTTCTTCTGAAATAACAAAGCATATGATAAAATTTCGTACACCCCAGATAGCTTTGAATTGAGTAGAACAAATAATGTGTTGAATATAAATAAAAAACAAATAATGTGTTGAATATTTCCTCAAAAAATGTTATTGGAAATGATTGACTTTTGGTTATCGACCAACATAAATGAACAACAGATAAACATCAAAAAATAATAACATAAATTTTGTCTAACTAATTAGTTGGTTGAAAAATGCTACTGATTGGCTGCTTGAGGTTTTGTTTTTCTTGGTATCGGTCTGGAACTTGAACTTGCATATCCTAGCAAAACATGGCCAGGAATGAAAAATTCAAATTTCATCACAAAATGGCCACCACCTGTTATGAGAAAACCAGCACGATCATCAAAATATTTATTTGTACGACTAATCCAAAAAACATTGCGTGAATGAACGTAATTCAAACATAATACTGTCGTGCTCTTTTACAAAAGATCAACCATGCCAAGACAGTAATCCTATGCCAAACGACAATTGGATGAACACCATGGGATGAAAAAACAAATTGAACACATTGAACACATTGAAACTTTCTTGTGCTCCGTGCATGTTTTATGAATTGGCTACAACCTAAACATTGAATGGTCGACAACACTCAATAATCTGAGTAGTCAATGAATACCTGTGGGATTTTTTGCATCGCGACAATTATGCTCATCCGGGAAGCGGTGCTTAAGACACACTTTTTGATTACAAGTACCGCACACATACGAATTTGTCCTGGTGCAAAGACACAAATTCCAAACGACGAAAACATACTGAGAAATAATATTAACTGAATTTTCAATGATGGTCTACATGCCTTTGATCGTAATGGCAAATATGATCCATAACTGCATAAATCGAAAACTGATGACGTTTGATCAGCATTGGACGAAAAAAGAATGGCCCGAATTGTTTTGATAAAAATTCATTACGTAAAATATTCTGAATTGGATGAAAAATATCATTTATGGATATGACCACGCATCTATTTATTTTTGTGTTTTAAAATATGATATAATGTAATTATTGCAAAATAAGATGCACAATGATACTCATTTGAAAAGCGCATGATGAAAACTATACATATTTATGTATATTTGCACTATTGACAAATGACATCAATTCACAATAAATTCAAATCAAAATTAATCAAAATATGAAAAAATCAATCATGCCATTTGATGTAACTATGTAAACAAAACGTACGGCCCGAGCTTTTCGTGACACCGGGGAACGGGGCACTTGCTCTGTTTTGTTCGTCCCCCGCCTTCTGCCAATTTACGCGCGCATTCACCAGAATCCTGATGAAATTGGAAAACTGTATTCGGGTCTTCAGAACCGTTCAATTTAATGGCAAACCGACATATCTCAAACAATGCAACAAACGGGAATTATACGTCCGCACGAACTAACGATCAACAATATCTCGCCAAGGATATCCATGGATCCATGGATTTTTCATTCATTGAAGCAATCATTCATTCATCAATACGTCACAGTACGCGCGGACAAGTTCAAAATTCTTTTATTTGATGTATTCGTACATGACAATTCAAACAAAAAAATATTTTATTTGATATATTCATACATGATAATTCAAACAAAAAAAATGTATTTGATATATAATATTCATACATGATAATTCAAACAAAAAAATATTTTATTTGATATATTCATACATGATAATTCAAACAAAAAAATATTTTATTTGATATATAATATTCATACATGATAATTCAAACAAAAAAATATTTTATTTGATATATTCATACATGATAATTCAAACAAAAAAATCTTGTATTTGATATATCATATTCATAAATGATAATTCAAACAAAAAAGGAAAATTCACACTTCCAAGGCGCTAAACGGCGCCCTTTTGCCAAAAATACAGACCATAATTGCGTTGTCATTCGTGGCTCAATTTCTATTCAACAACACAAATTGGCCATTGCGACGACCATGGAACAAAAAACACCACTTCCTGAGATAATGTCAAAAAAACAAGACATGATACCAAATGATACATTTTATCACAAAACGTTTTGCAACAGAGAAATTATATTACATTTAAATAATTTCGCAAAAAACATAATTTCGCAGAACATATGAATGATTTGTTACTGGGCAAACAATGACTTGTCGATCATGGTCGTTTTTGTTTGGGCAATTATGGTCGTCGTATCGAAAATGCTCCTTGCAGAATACTTTACTGCACGCGCCGCATGTAAAAGGCAAGAAATCTCTCACTTTGCAATGCGCAAGCGAGCAATGCTCTCCCAGATTACTGAAATCTGCCATGATCACGAGATGGTGACAAAATCAAATGACATCAACATTCCTCAAATAAATTTGGACGATAACGGAATGGTCAAAAGCGAACGCTGTGGAAAATCCAATAAAACAAAAATTAAATTAAATTCTTTTCAATATTTTGTAGATTGTCGCTGCAAACTTGCAAATTACACGTCATCACCATATGAAACAAAACAGATTCTCTTTGTTTAACTTTGACAAGGACAAAAAAAAAACAAATAAACATAACACAACATTCGGTGAATAAGAGGATGGGGCAACCACCGCCCATGTGAATTTTGAAAAAATACCCAACAAAAACAATCTTTTCAATTTTTGCAAACAACCGAAAAGACACAAAAACAACGTATAATGTTTTGTCACATGTTGAATACGTTCAAACACCACACGGAACTAACAATTAAACAAACAATCCATCGATGGCAAAACGACAACAACGCAACGATATACAGATTGGTAGGTCGTGTGAATGCCAATGAATAATATTTTGTCTGTATGAATTATCCGCACGCCGATTGTAAAAAATTAACACTATCAGTCTGGCTAAACGGATGAAGACGTAATGCATGATAAAATATAGAATAATGTCTTCATCAAGACAAAGAACATGTGAAAAATTGTTGAAAACTAAACGCGAAACTGATGCAAATGCTAATTTCTCGAATTAACAAAACAATTTAATTCAATTCACCCGCAACCAAATACGTAATCATATAAAACACGTGCGCTGGTTTTGGAAAACCAACGCCGCTACTTCTCACTACACTACGGTCGAATTTACTTGATAATATGAAAATGAAATAAGCATGCTGCGACGGGATGCGAATTCAAATTATCCACGATACATCCGAACTAACGGTTCAAATGAATCAAATGTTGCATATTCACGCAGAAATAAACATAAATGATTTAAGTCGAAATAAATGAGAAACAATATGAATGGACGAATGTTTCCTTAATTGAATATTCATCCACAACGCCCGCAATTTTTTGTGGGCCCGCAAATTTCAATGAAATATAAAACATTTTTGTTCTGATGATAAAGAATTAGAACAAAATACGCAAAAAAAAAAAAACTCGTTTTTTTTTTAGAAACCTTGGTGGCACAAACATTGCGGATCATAATGACACCAAAACATGATGGAATGCTGTGAAGATATTTTGAAATCAATGAACAAGAAACCAAATTTTGTTTCAATACTGCAAAATCCAAAAAATGGTGCTACAACATCAGTTCAAAGATCAAAGAAAATTCGAATCGGTTCAAACTGAAAATAGAAACGGGTGAATTGGACAAAACAGAAATGTTCGGGTAACTGATCATAATCAATATAAACCCGAATATCAAATTTTGTAATAGCTGTACAAATAATAATGTTTCAATATTGCACTGCAAATAATGGTTAAAACTGCGACACAGTTTAAAATTTGAAGGCAAAAATTTGTAAGAATTGAATATACGGACCGAATTCAACAAAAGAAATTGTTGAATAAATAGAATAACTGATTTAATGTACTCCATACGAATTTTTTTACTCAATACTGGTTGAATATTGACCACAAAATATAATAAAAAATAAAAAAACAAAAAACAAAATCAACAACATAATTTTATCAACCAATGAATGAAAGGATCAGAATTGTCCATGAACGACGCCTTTTGGTACGTCGCGTTTGAGATGAGGTGTGGTTTGCACGGTGAGCTTGGTGAGCATGACAGTTGCACGTTGCTTGGTGGAATTCTGCGTGGAATATCGCGATAAATTATACAAAGCCTTCTCTGCGCCGAGGTTGCAACACTGTTGCAAATTGTGGTCGTTGAAACTTTCGAGAACCTCAAAAAATCAATTCAAATATCAATGTTAATTGCTGTCAATCTTGGGCACATGGACGTAAATTGAACCAGAACTTATATGACAAAAATGGCACGAAGTCGGGCTCAAAAATTCCTTTCATGATCCAGAACCAATGACGATCAAATAGCACAATCGAATTTGCAATCCAATACTCTTTCACTGAAAAACAGACGCCGATGTCGGGAATTCATGAATTCGGAATCAAATTTGGATGTTTTTGTGATTACGGTTTTGTTTTTTCTGACGGCGCGAATCGGTTTCCCGACAAAAAAATCCAACGTGGTGAATGCACCTAGAACTTGCATTACTAAAATAAAACGATGCATGGGCTCAAACGTTCTTTTCATGAACAATCCATTGATGATAAAAACCGAAAAAACTGCTTTTCCATGCTGTTTTAATGAAAAATTAAATCGAAAAAAATTAAGTGAAAATGCATTCGAGCTCACCTTGAGAAACAACTCTGCAATCTTGTCGTTGGCGCCTTGTGCCAACATCAACCGTTCCCATACACTCCCGAATTCCTGAATCAAAAAAAACACGTGCAAATGATCAATATATTTTCCAATTATTTAATGAAACACTTACATTCAATCAAAAGAGAAATCAATAGAAATGGTTTCGAAAATTTGTTTGCACAAAATAATGGGCATGATTGAAAAAATGTACTTTTATCCCTAAATTTGTCCTGATATAATATGATAAAATAAAATGAAATTCCGGATTCTTGAATTTGATTTTATCACACAAATTTACGGATAAAAATACTTTTTTTCAAGAAATCAGTGGGGTCGCACAGTGATTGCAATCTATTGAAACGTTGAAAAAATGATTACATGTCGATAACAATTGTGATTTGTAGAATCAAGATTGAATCATGAGGCAATGACCGCTAAAATGTACTCGAGTGAGATGGACGTTTTGGTTGATGGTGCCGTTGATATGCCGAATGCAATACTGCAACATTTCCTTGCCACCATTTTCACTTGCCTTACAGCACAAAATGAAACAAATCGGGCATAACTAATGGCACGATCCAAAGGACCGTGACAAGAAAATCTATTAGACTTTCTTGTAACACTCTTGAAAACTGATATTTGATAACTCAAAGAGTCTTTCGACCGTGTCACCGCGTGTTGTAAGAGACAAAATAATGAATGAACGAATCCACCGACGGTCAATAAACAGAGGAAAACATATCATTAATCAATCCTTTGTGCAATTGATCATTTTTCGCATGACCATTGAAGCGAATTTTGTTTGAATTTGTTTGAAAAGACAACACCAAAAACATCTTGAATTGAATGGCAATTCTTTTGAAAAAAACGAAATAATTAATTAATTAATTAATTACCTCGAATTTGGAACCGGGGCCGGTTGCCAAGAAAGGTGCCGTGACGCAATGCAGAGCACACCTTGTACAAACAAAAACATAACAAATGAATCGCCAATTGACAATTGATACGATATATTTGACACGCCGAATGTGCAACAAAACGCAGATCGTGAAAATTAACGCAACAACAATTGATGAATGTTCAGATTTGTTTTGAATGAGTATTACTTGAGAGAAGCAAGCACTCTGCCAAACAGGAAAATCTTCTTAAATTCGCCATCATCATCCTGACCAACAAATGCACAACATTCGAGGACAATGAATTAATAACATTAAATTCATTCGCTATTTGAATGACGAATTGCATTGCATAAAACAATCAAAAAATGAATGACTCTGTCTTGCAGAACGTGAACAAATCAACTGAATGACCATCAACGAAATTTGCATTGGATTGATTACGGCGTATTGAATTATTATTACATGACTCTCCATTGTGCTTTATCATTCAACACAACGTTTTGGTGCAAGAGAATCCAAAGAAAATTAAACTTTTTGAAAGAAATTTTGTTTGTATCATGAGCCGATTTGAATCTACGTAATGGTGTTGAGAAATGAATTGCAATCGAATATCAAAATACATCAATCAACAATGAACATGCATTTTAAATATGCCTGAAATACGTTTAAGAGCATCGATGGTTTGGCCTCCTCTGGATTGGCCAAGATTTTCTGCACTTTGATCAATTGTGCCAATGCACAAGTTCGCACCTCAAAAAAAAATCGTCACAACAGAAAAATAAAAAACGACTTCTTCGACTGTCCATCAACACATAATATTGACACAATAGGTTTAACACATTGATGGTCAAAACAAAACGTTAAATGATTGGCAACTAGATCAAAGAAATCATTTTTATTTGAGACAATCGAAATATGTCTCAAAGACAAAACATCCTTGCACACCTACACACATACAATCAATTGCTAATCACTATACAAAAATCACAATGAATATACATGTTATTAAAAAATATTTGGCAATCGGCATGTAACATTTGGCAGCTTCAGCAAATTGAAGGCGTTATGAAAAATTAGATTTTTTCGTCACAGATGTTGAATGAAAATTGTACTGTTCCGCGGCAATAGGCGAGCTGATCAGGCGGGAACTGCTTCAAAGACGTTGCTGATCTGACAAACAAATATACGGCCAATGACAAGAATTTTTTGTTTTTGAAAAAATGTCATGATGCAAATCAAAACTAAGCATCATGTACGAAACAAACAATGATATGGGGTTGATGGGATTCGGCGGGAACTGCGTCAAACAAGTTGCTGATCTGACAAGATGTGATGCTGCAAATCAATATTAAACTTGATGTATGACGCGAACCATGATAACACCAACCCGGAAATTTGATGAAATCTGTACCTGTCGGCGGCGGCGGTCATGGCATATAAATAATGCAACAACGGCGTCGACGTCCCACATCTTGATCTGCCAAATAAAATAAAAAAACGAGATATGGAAATGGCCGCATATTTTGTGATGAGGCAATTGCAAAAAATCGTGGGACAGAAACTTGCACATCGCGGCAACGACAAAAAACTTTTCATGACGATGAAACAAAATTTGAAAATACTCAAAACCACAAAATGGTTTGTTGCACTGGCCTCAAGATTTGATTGATACAATGAGAATAATTGAAATTTATTGAATAAAATGTCATATCGCAGAAATATGTGCTACTTCATGCTGATGTTGGCCTCCTCCTCTCGAATCAACTCACCCAAACGCTGAAGCAACGCCAACGGAGGATCAGGGCACACGACAATTTCAGGCCCGTCCCGACTGAATAAAAACAATCAAAACAACATACAAATAAAACACATAACGAGAGAACAAAAACCATTGAACATATATAGGGTGAATGCGTCTTCTTTGAAACATTACAATTCAAATATGAAAAAAAAAACATCAAAAACAAAAATACCGCACCAAACATATTGATAGTGATTTAAATACATCAATTTAAATATTGATAGTAGTAGTACACAATGATGAAAAACAATGAATTGGAAAAAGAATTGACAAACACAACGATGACGAAAAAAGTGATTCAATGTGTTTGATTTGTACAGATCAGTATTTTTGACAGGATTTCGCTCGTTCTTGATTTCTTCGTCTCCGGGAGTGACCTTCACAAACCAAGACAAAGAGCGCACATTCCAGGATAAACAACTGAACAATTTTCTTTCCCAAAAAGAATGTGAAACATGCGAATGTGATGAGTAAAAACATAGTATTTTTTAATCAAAACTAAAATATTTAAATAATAACACACAAGAAAATGTTGCCTTACATAGCTCGGGGGCCGTGAACGCGGAGGAATAAGGCACTGGCCACAAACAAAAGCACTGACCGCTCTAAGAGTTTCGCCTTCCCAGCTCGCGTCAGAGAATTCAAAAAACCTCAAGATCGTGCTGTACGGATCCGTGTCCGGCAAAATGTCGCCGTCAACCAAAGGGTCCGACAAGGTGTAATCGGCCAGGCTGTTGACGTTATGGTACGTTGCTGAAAAATGAAGACGACAACAACAAAACATCATTCAATTGGAACTCACCAAGACACCACAACACAAAACAATTCTTGGGTTGAACATGAAGTTCAAACAACGTGGCAAACAAACAGAGGGATTCGTGTACATTCAATATAGGCACGCACACAAATAATTTATGATCATGCATTTTTGTGGAATTTATGAGACCGCAATACAAAAATAAAATGGATGAAAATGAATGAAAAAATATGTTGTACTTTTGGTCAGTCATCTTCATGAAATTTCAAGGAAATGAAATGAATTTATATCATTTGATCATATAGTATCTGCAAAAAAAAAATACGGACAAAAGAACAACACATTTTCAAAATTGCATATTACTTCGTTCGAAAAAGCGTTCGAACCCATTTTTCGATGATGAAAATGATGGATATTTAATTATATTCATCAATTTACCTGCCAAAGACAACAAATCGCCTTGTAACTGAAACCACCGCTCGAGGAAATCCTTGTTGTTGGTCAATGTGCACACGGGCAGGCGTATGCTGGTGACCATGGCCATGAAAATCATGGTGGTCAAATGTACCTCCTGGTACGTTACCGGATTTCCCGTGGGGTTATGGCGAAGACAATATTCCATGTGCTTTTTGGTCAATTGCTTGCCTAACCGTGGCAGAAAAGTAGTGTCGAGGGTGGCCGCCAGCCAAGCGCCGGTTATACAGCCCAGCTCCGGGCAATCTGGATGTGGGTTGATGAACGATTTCAGACAAACGTTGACCACATCGTCACAACGAGACCGAGCACCTGAAACAAAAAACACACAAAAAATCAATGCATATATATATCACTAATTTCTCAAATACATACTGATCGCGTTGGATATTTTTGCCGGGAAGACGATTTCTCAATTTCAAATCGTTGAGAATTCGTTGGTTTCATCCTGTTGTTGGGACCACCGTAGTTTCTGATTGCGCGGTGGTCAACGTGCTGACCACCGCGCCATCAGAAAGAAAGAACTGCGCACTTAGGATGCAAAATGCGAAGCTACCCTTAACGTACCTTACTTTGAAAAATGCTCCTTTCAATTTGGTTTCAAATTTTTGAGAGGGGGACAAAAACACTGTCACCAGCGCGTTGCTGTAGTCGTCGTCGATCTTGTCTGGGTGCTAACGGCCTCTTTGCACCCGCAAAAAGTCGACCACGATAATAACACCGTCAGTGCCCTCGCTGCACATCTCCATCAAAAACTCAACAACAAAATACACTCGTCGTTCAACAAAAAACCAATTTATGGTTAAGCAATCATGAAGAGAATGCATAAATTTTCAATTTTGAACAAAAATGAATGACAAATGTACCGAGCCACTGCACGGAGGCAGCAGGTGCCACGTCTTCTTGTTCAAGTTCTGTGCGATCTGGCTGCGCACCGTAGCGGCGCCGGCGAGCGTCCATGTGCATCTCGCCTAGCACGATGATATCATTTTCGGCTTCTGTGTTCGGCATCTCGCCGTGTGTGTTCGTGTCATCTCGAAAAGTGTCGGTGGACTTTCGCAACAGCATCAGTAGACTCCAATGCATTTGGTTGAGCATGTAGGCGTCGGAATCTCCCGGACGAGCGAAGATTTTGAGGATGTGGTCCATCGTTGTATGGCAGACGATGACTTTTTCGACATATCTGTTTGCCTGCACTACCATCAAATCCTTCTTAAGCTGGCGGTAGCCCGCGCCGTTGATTTCGTCTTTCAGCATTCTGGACATGTCATTAATATTAGATTTTGACATGATTGGCAGGTCCAAAAGATGGGCAATGCTTGCGGCAACTAACCGTATCAACTGCCGATGGCCCCTCCGGTCAACCTCCTCCGCGGTGGTTCGCAAGCCCCACTCGATGCGTGATTGCGGAAACTCACTCTTAATGACATAATCCGGGCTGAATGTGAGCACCCACAACATGTGGTGCTGACATGCGCTCACAAGAAATCGGAAGGCATGAAAACGCACAATCTCGTTGGTGGTTGTTGACCACAATCGCAAAAAACGGGGCAATAAATTATACAAACATCTGCCATCAAGAATGTGAATGATCCTCTCCGGCGGCAAACGACTCACCATGGCGAGAAGAAGACTGGTCAGGCGTTCCAACTTTTTCACGTCCTTTCGCTCGGACAAAATGACGGAGGACTTGATGAGCATATGGTCCGGTAACAACTCCTGCGACAGAACCGCGGCTTGGACAGCCATAGCTGTGAGCGTCTCTGAATCGCGGTCGAGCACGTCCAATACGGTAACGCGTCGAAACGAATCGTCGTGCTGCTGCTGCGCCCCCGTCGTCTTTTCAGATTTGTTGTTGGCCATCATGTAACACAACCCCTGTGCGGCAAGTTTTGAAGGGATGTCGAATTCGCTGGTCCCGGCCGGCATGTTCGTGTCGGGAATGGGGCAGACGTAACTGGGCCGTGCGGCGTGCAAATCGACAGGCACGACGCCGTCGTCTTGCAACGCCCGTTTCATATGCACCTTATCCTCGTCCGTTGGGAGCAGAATGTGGAGAAACGCTTGCAAAGCCCCATCGTGAAGCATTTTTGTTTCAAATCCGGCGTTCGCCTTGAGTATTGACAGCGCGAGGTCGTAGGTGAGAACATTGCAAGCGTGCAAGCGCTCCTCAAATTCCAAAATAGGCTTGTCCGGGGAAGGCAGCTGCGGCGTGACATTCAACGTGGGAAAATTGTTGGTCTGGTGAAAGAATTTGTGCACTGTCTGGACAAAATTGAGCCTTGACGGGGTTTTCGCATGTAGCATGGCTTCCTTTACGATGGCAACCTTTGAGGACATGTACGTGAGGATGCATAATGCGTAGGACTGAATTGCAAGAACCGTTTCCGTGTCCCACTTGCCAGGTTTTCCGCCTTGTGCATCACTCATTTCTGTGCTGCGCATTTGCAACAAAGAAACTAGCCAACCAACCTGCTCTGTGGGTTCATCAACTCCTGCGTTCAAGAAACGTTGTAGCAACTCAATTTCGCGATCCTTTTCACAGAATTCGTGAATGAATTTCACCAAACCGAGGGTCAAATCATCATGCGGGGAGCACATCGCCACGAGCGTAGCCAGGCACTGCTCGTTGACCATCGCCGGCGCACCCTCAAAATCCCAACGACGACGAGCTTGATCCACCCGTTCCTGGTATATTTGGAACACGATTTTTCGAAACTTATGCGCTCGTTCCCAATCTTCCTCATTTCCAGGCCTGATCTTAAAGTACGCACCCATGTGCAGAAGACCAAGCTCCGTAGGAGCGGGGGATGTATCACGGTCGAAAGCGATAAAAATGTCTTCGGCACTTTGTGTCAAATCCGCGCCGTAAAAACGCAACCACGACTCCACCACCATTTTCTGATTCGTCTGCTCTGCTCGGGCAAGACTCAAAAATGAATTGAACTCCTGCAAGGACATAATGACGGTCATTGTTTCGGCCGTGAACTCACAGGTGAGTTGCTTGAATGCCTTGCTCAAATGTAATGCCACCTCTGGACTGCATGTTACGCTCGCCATGGAATCGAGGATCGGGCCGAGGCACGGCTGCATCAGGTAGCTTCGCATATGCCGCCCTCCCTTTTCCACCAACTTTTCAACAAGAATCGCAGCGCTTTTTTGGATAGGTTTGGGCATGGACTTTGATAAACATTCGTTCAGCATGTTCGACGCGTCCGTCTGGTTCAGCATTGCAACCATGTCGTCGGGGTTGAGCAAATGGAGGCGTGTCAAACAATCGATGGCTTTCACACGCAACATCATGCCTACAGACTTGCAACTTGTCAGGAGCAACCAAAAGACAAGATAAGGACGAAGGGGTGCAAACGCGTCTTCGGTATAATGAGGTTCAATATACCGAATGATGGAATGACAACAAACCATTGCTTCCGAAAAACCGCGTGTAGAGAGAGACATGCTGGAAATACAATGCTGCGCCATGTCGATGGCCTTTTCCACAAGATTCGTATGCTCGTTCACAATTTTTTGGCTTGAATGCCGCAACATGTTTGCCATGATTCGGAACCAGATCAACCGCATGTCCACATCGTGGTACTTTCGCCTTTCCTCGCTCTCCAAGTGGTCGCAATAAAGGCTGTACAGAACATCCAAAATGCCAAGCTCGAACAATCGCTTGTGGTTATCCCGGCGCAGACTCCAATTGAACAAACACACCAATGTCGTGTGTAATCCCATTGCTTGCTGCGTGGGCGGCCGATCTGCGTCAGGGAAAGTGAGCATCAACTCGAATATTTTGCTGCTGCTCAAGACACGCGAGCCAATGCCTTCCTGGCAAGACAAATGCAACATGATATGATTCAAATTTTGGAATGTCCATGTGATCGATTGGCTTTTACTTGGATAATCAATAAGATGATCTTTGTGCGCGGCCTCGCCCTCTTCTTCAACTTCCTGCGGGTTAAAAACTTTGCTCGGCAAAATGTCCCGCAATGTTTCCATAACTGGTATTGCCTGCATACCAACCTGCACGTTTTGAGCGAAATACGATGCCAAGTACGTCAAGATGTGAGCGTCGTACCACTCTGGCCTCTCGCGGATGAGTGTCAGAAGTTGGCTGACCAAATCTGTATCGCCCTGCAAGATCTTGAGATAGCTGAAATCATTGCCGCGGTTGTCCGGATCATACTCAAAGCAAGCGCCATCTGGAATTGTCCTGTCCGGCGGAGGGGTGGCAGCGCGGCATCCGAAACAAATGGTTATCAACGCCAAAATAGCACGAATTTTCAAAATGTGCTGGTCTTGATCGGGGCTGGTCCACATCGTCATACCTATTTGATCGTCCTTCGGTAAGAACTCTTTGGCCGTGTTCAAATTATTAACGTAATCCGAGAGACAATCCAGAAGATTGCAATGAAGTCGCTCACGAAAAAACAACGACATGATACGATCTTTACCTTCGCGCAACAACGTATAAATGATGGGCACGATCCGAAAGAAATGCGTTTTCAACAAGATCGGGACCCACTTGAACACTGCCATGACAAGCTCATCTTGCGACTCCCAACCTTTGTAATACTCAGGCCGCACAATCATGAGCAAGAGTGAGCTCACCATTTTCTGCACTGTTGCCGTGTGGCTGAAGGGTTGGAATGCATACAACAATTCTGCGAAAATGACAGACTCTTGCTCTCCCTGCGCCAAACCCGACCGCAAATTTTTCTTCTCTACCTGGAATGGGTTGCGGAAGACTAAATCGGCGATAGAGATGGCTGTCCTCTTCATGCCCACCTCCGAGAGTTCTGCGCCCATACCAAGAAGTTCTTGCAAATGTTCCAGCACCTCGAGCGCCTGGATGAAATTTAAGCGTGAATTCGGATCAACAATGCCATGCGTGAGCAGCGCTGTAGACAGTTCAGGAAAGAGGCCCTTGGATTCGGCAATGTATCGAACAATTGTCCATGTGCGGTGCATTTTACCGCGCAATACCATCTTGGCCATGCGGCGCCGCACCACGTCATCGTGCCACTGCAACAATGTTGGCGCCACGAGCATCACAGTTTCGCGAAGATTTTCCCCAGGATTGTCGTCGATGCTCATCCTGATTCGATGCAAACCAGGTGCGCCCGTCCAAAAATGCAGCAGCAACTGCGAGACTGTGTCCATATACAAATCCGATAATTGCAAAGCACCCTGCGCTTGCAAACTAACCTTTTCCTGAACCTTTTTGATGACGTCCTCGACGATGTTGGTCTCCTCGAAGAGCTTGGAGATGACTTTCGACTGGAACTCGAGCTGCTGAATTTCAAAAACGGTATCGCCCGCAGACAAACCGGTGTCTTCCTTGCGCTCTGAAATGTCCTGAGCGTCGATGTCGAGCTTGTGTAATTGGTAATTTCCAAGGTATGTGGAGAACATAAATATCTGTGCCGCGCACACGAAGAGGTACTCTTCGCGGAAAGACATTGTGTTTTTGGTATTCTTGCCAACACTGCCCATTGCCGTTTTCCCTCGGTTTGCTTCTTGCTCAGCCAACCGACGTTTCTGGTACAAAGACGTGCGCTTTTTGAATTGCTTTCTAGGAGACTCCGGTTCGACCACAACCGCTGCTTTCACAGACTTCTTCTTTGTCCCCACGTCCATAGGGTCTTCCTCTACAGCGTTTTTCACATTCAAATCCATAGAGTACACGTTATGCACCTTGTATTCATCGCCTACAAATGCACTGGAAGGATCCTTCACAATTTTCACAATAAACCTCATGATGGCTTTACGGCTCGCGCCCATGCCGATGTCCGCTTCCAAATCTTTGACCGCTTCCTTTTCAGCCTCACACTCCTGCTCCCGATCAATTTTTTTCTTGAGTTCAAGCCGCATACCGTCAAGCTTTTGCTTGGAAATCTGATAGTCCTTTTCATTCACCATGATCGCCTTTCTGATGGCGGGCCG
>JACKZZ010019970.1_pt1 | contig 35883 bp, 15 predicted proteins | sample 8027871 | NCBI WGS metagenome assembly JACKZZ01 (sample SAMN15724774, study PRJNA655200) | protist metagenome | isolation source: fluorescence activated cell sorting (FACS) single amplified genomes of... | place: USA: West Boothbay Harbor, Gulf of Maine | collected 2000-07-19
TAGTGGTAGTGATGACTCGGGTAATGATACTGAGCCCGAATCAGAAGAATCTGTATCCCAATCACAGATTCCACCCGCACCAGTAGCTGCCGCGGCTTCTGCAGCCCCTCCCACGCCCCCAATCCCTGCTGCATATGTCCCAGTTGTACAAGAAAATACGTCATTGGTCCCTCCTGCACCTGAGGCTACACCATCCCTAGAGAAGAAGCCTACAGTTCTAGCTTCTGCGTCCTCTTCTGCAGTACCTCCTGTCTCAGATCCATCAAAATCAGAATCAACAAAAGAGGTAGAGACTGAAGTTGCCGATAAAAGTGTGTCCAGTGCTCAGTGGAAAGTACTTCGAAAGACAAGCATGTCTGTTGAAAAAAAAGAAGCAAAAATGAAGGAGAGTCAAGCTATCCTTAAGACAGCAAGAGTTGCAGCTGGTGAGGCTGTGCGTCAAGAGCTGTCGGCCCCCATGCCAACAAGTGCTGCAGCTTCTTGGAAATATAAAAGCATAACAACAAGCACAACTCCACAAGAAGGAGATAAATTGTCTGAGCCATCAAATATTTATGAAAGTGGTAATAATACTAAAAAGTCGCCAACTGATGCCGTCACAAGTGGTGATAATACTAAAAAGCCGCTTACTGATGACGTCACGACACAAAGAGCGTCCACCTTGCGCGGCGAAGAGGTGCTCGTCATGCGACAGTCATTGAGAGACCTTTCTGATACTCTGAATAGAACAAATGAAAATATGATGTCTGTGAAGATCAAAGAGGCACAGAAGGCTATGGAAGATTCAATTCATAAAGCTTTGAAACAGTGGACTGCACAGATAGGAGACAAAGCGGAACAGTCTGTCAACCGTACGCTAGTAACTATGGCCGGTGTGCAGCTATCATCATCTACCGGGAGCAGTATAGAGAACAATTTATCCATAGTAAAAGAAAATCAAAGAGATATCTACGGCGAACTTATTGCTGCACACGAAGCACAGATTGCAGAGCTCAAATCAGAGATGGCTGCCGAGAGGAAGGCAAACGCAAAATTACAGCGGCAGTACGAGAAGGCCCTTTCTCAGAAGTATGACGCCTATGTGGAGTCTCTTAATGACAAAGTTCATTCTGCGAATGAGCGCAAACTAAGTATGGCTATGGAATATGTTGAACGCTCTGCACGCCAGGATAGTGAGAAGGTCATCCTTATGCATCAGCAGAGTAACAAGGCGGAGACAGAGGCATCACATCGATTCAAATCGATTGTGACAGAATTGCATAAGGCTTGGGAAGAAGAAGAAACTTTAAGAAGTAAGCATCTACAGCAGCAACAACAATCACACTTTCAGGCTGTTCTTCGTCACATGGAAGAGCAATTGGAGCTGTCATTGCGCACTCAAAGTGAAGCAGACAAACAGTGGCTAGATGACTTAGAAGAGCGTAATAAGACAAATGCTGAAATTCTTTTAAAATTTGAGGCCAAGTGCAAGAAAGTGTATGATGCACGCTTCCAAAACTATGTTGTCAAAACTAGTCGGCGATTTAAGGAATATGAAGATCACTTTCTCGACGTGGGTCTTAAGCTAGAAACTGAAAAGCTTGCTCATAACAGTAAGATAAATCGACTAAAGAGCTCCTTAAACCAGTGGAAATCTGAATATCAACGTGATGTAAAGCAACAGTACGATGAAGCTATTGAAGTGATGGAAAGTCGATATACTGAAGAAATTGATCACTTGATGACGGAGTTGCAAGAAGTGAGAGCACAAGCATCCACCGCCACCTCATCCATGGCAGATGAGCATGCAGACCTACTCCGTACTCGCAAATTCCATGGGAACGCTTCAGCTTTAAGTACAGAAGTTGATGGTGCTAATATTGTAAAGCTTTGCCAAGATCTTACGAATACATGGGATACTATCAAGATTCCTGCCAACGAACGTGTCGATATGTTGCAAGAGCTTATCAATGAATGTCCAGTTACGCCTGCTTTCTTGGAAGCATATGATGAACTTTCCAACAAGCTTAAAGCACGCCTACCCATCACGGATATGATCAGTAAAAGGAAATATCTTGACTATAAGATAAAGCAATCAGTGGAGCAGGGTCGAGGCAAAACATCAGAAGCAGTGGCACTCACTGAGCAGAGCCATGAGCTCCAGGGAAAAATAGATGCAGCTATTGCAAATTATGAAACACGATTCTCACAGAAATTTGCTAACCCGTAAATAGTTATGTTAATTTATCACTTACACTTTAAAATCTATATTCTAATCCAAGCATTACACTCATATCGTTCTTGGTCTACCCTGTCTTCAGATTCCCCGATTCTTCTGTGGTATCAATGAGAGTCTCCAGTGTGAATTTGAGCCAATTGCTGTGATCCAGATCGTCGACATGGAGACTGTCTACAACTCTGCTGCTTGTGAGATATATAGATAAATAGTACAGCTCCATATCTCCACATACTTCGCGTCCACTAACGCCTGCATTTTCTATTGATAAGGAAGCAGAGCCGTCATGCATGCTGCCAGCAGGACTCAAACTACTTTGTACTGTACCTGGAGCCATAAATACCGTGGCTTCTCTCGCAGGCGCAGCGGTCTTAGATTGCTTAATAGGCTTAAGGCCACGTGACTCTCGTCTGGCATTTTCCTGCTTCAACAAAGCCTTCATCTCCTTCTTCTCTCGGCGCTCTTCATCTCGGTAGAATGGTGATACGACAATACCATTCTTCTTATTCATTTCAAAATTTCGCCCTAAATCATCAATATGTAGTGTATTTGCACAAGTCCATCCTCCTTGTGACTGACATTTCGTCCAAATAATAGCCAATGGTTTGATGTATCCTGTATCCAGTTTAAACATAATTGTCTTGTCCAAACAGAAGCAGAGCTTGAAGTGCAGATGCTGCACAAGGCCTAATTCATACAACTTCATCTCCACCCACGACCATTTTGTTTGACTCCAGATGCACAAGTCATAATGAAGATAGCATCGAGTGAGGAACTCCTCTAGATATGGACGCTTCATCGAGTCAACACTTATATTAGGGTCTTTGCTGTCAAAATCTAAAAGCGTATGGTCCAAATCAAGAACAAGCAGCTTTTTACCAGGTCTAGCAGGATTGATAAAATGTATCTCGCAATTTTGAGTGTGTTTTTCCAGGTTTTGCCACTCTGTTGATGCTGGGCTGAATGCACAATCCAAGTCATTTACTACTTCCACAGGACCAGTTGCTGCTATTTTTTCAACAGGTGGTTCCTCAAGCACTAGTGGCGGCGCATGGGCAGCAATATTTTCAAGAATCCAAGCTTCGTCAACAACACCTTTCAAAAACTGAACCAATTCAGATGCATTGAAACCTAAGCTTGGTTGCGCCATTATTGTAATAGTACATTGTCCATTCTTCAGCTTGACTTGCAATGTACTAAGGAGTGAATCATCACTTTCTTTTATTAGTGACGGTTTTGTTAAGCCAATGAGCTTCATGTTTACTATTGAGCCTCCCGTTGCAATAGACAAAACATGCTTCAATTGCAGAAGGCTACATGTTGCTGTATTAATAGGTGGAATCACAGCGCTAATCTTGCGCCATTTAGCATTGAATTGGATCATAGTATATTAGTATCAACGATGTTACAAACAGCATCGATGATTGATATTCAACCCATGAAATCACAGGTTCCTGACGAGAGGGACTGAGGCCACCAGCAGGACATTTCATTCACCACCTCCAACTTGAAGTACCTCTTAAAACCTTATAAATTAGTAAAATCAATTCAATATTACACTAAACAATATTGAATCTCTTATAAGTCTAAGTATCTAACTAAAATATGTCAGGAGAACTAACAATGTAAGTGATTCTCGACCATCTACTGGAACTCTGTATCATCTTCATAACCTCAATTTCTTGTGTTGTAGCATTGCATAACATAATTTGTCTCCACTTTATCTATTATTCCGTATTTATTGATCTTTTAATATCTCAGTCCGTAATATCATCCACAAATACTAACCTTACCACTTCCTTCTAAACATCATTTTCTTCTATTTAGGAATCAAGCCAAAGCACTAGCTGATGATGGAAAACATCGTCCAGCTGAAGTCTACAGTAGTAACGAAGAAGGTGTAACTGGAAAACAGGATCATGACGGATATAGACGTAAGCAAGAGCAAGAAAAACTTGGAAAAGCTGGTCACGATGAAGGAGTTCGGGCAATGCAAACACGCGGTCAAGCAAGCAACAGCCACGCAAATAGTCCAAAGAAGTCTACGCCAATCCATCAACCACGCTAGAAGCAAAATCTTGCATCATAAATCAAAAAAAGGAGAGAATGAGCCTGTAAATAATTGAAAACATTGAAACATCAAATTTGCACTGCTAAACAAATATTTTACAAATAACCAATATCAATTATCTTCATCACTGGAAGTATCTCCCATATTATTACCGAGGAGTTTGTTGAATGAACGCTGTTCTTGCAGTTTTTCACGTAGCTTCTCCTGTTTTTTGATGCGTGCTTCCTCATGTTCTGCCTTGATACGTTCTTCGTAAGCGAGTTGAAGCTCTTGCTCTTCTGTGAGTGCGATAAGGCTACTAACATTTTCGTCATCATCATGACCACTAAATCCAGCAAAGTTGATATTTCCTCCAAGAAGATTAGCAATGCCAGACTCCCTTTGTTGCGCCTCCAAAAATGCCTTTGCCTCCTCACGTCGACGTAAGAAATCCTCCTCCGATTCACCTTCTTCAGGTTCAAGAAATTCCTTGCCCAAGAAAATTTCACCATTTTCATCGAGTTCGCCAACTTTCATTTGGTGCTCCTCCTCTGCTTCCATAGCAGCGGTTGCACGGAGGAGGGCTGCTTCATTCTCTGCTCTCAACTCTTCCTTGCGTAACTTTCTGAGTCGCTTGCGTTCTGCCTTTTCTGCAGCACGAATCTCTGCAGCTTCTTCTTCTCGTTGTTTTTTAGTTCTAAACCCAGCGCCTGAAGCCGGGTTGTCGAAGAAACTATCAGATCCACCGGTGAGTGCAGCCAACAGATCCATGTCAACAGCCGAAGACACTGCTTTCGCATCATTTTGACGGCGAAGTTCATCTCTCCATGAAGTATTATCTGCTGATAGTTCTTGCATTTGATTAATAGATTCAAATGTCTCGACAGCATTAGCTTCAACTTTAGGCTTCTTTGGTTGAAATTTATTGGGACGAGGTCGAGCGGAGACGTCTATCGTAAACGACTTTCCTGACACTTTCTTTGCTCCTTCAGTAGCACCAGCTAAATATGGATCCTTATCGTGAGTAATAACACCTGCAATTAGACCTCCTTGCTTCAACGACTTCAATGTTTGCTTTTGACTGTATCGTTTCAATCCAGCTGTAGTATAGGACTTCGGCACGAGTTTCTTGGTGCCACCCTGCGAATAAACACTCTCTAATTCAAGATCATCATTGTCGACTCCTCCAATATCTCCACCATCAATATTTCCCCCATGAGGTTGCTTTTTGCGATCGATGGGTGGCTTACTTCGAGCATGAGCCATTTTCTGTGCGTTTTTGAACATCGTCCAATGGATCGACTTCGTAGTGTCATGCTTCGTATCAAGGATCTTGTGAAATTTATCTGTAGCATTTTTCAGGTTGACCGTGGTTAACGTCGGCATGAGCATTCGATGACTCACAACACGAGCATCTTTGGAAGGGAGTAGAGGTGTAGTTCGTGAACCAGCACTATGTGATCTCATAGCTACGGTGATATCAGGAAGCTTTTTAGATGACCGTGGATACAACATAGCTTCCACTACATCCTCTTTGCTTGCAACGATTGTTGGTATTGCACCATGATTATTTTTAGCTTCATCTAAAGTCATCCCAACGACACTTTTCTTTTCGCTTTTACTGCTGTCGTCATTGTCAACTCTCATGCCCAAGTTGGCAAATTGTTCTAGCCTTTTCTTGGCTTCGGCATTCTTAGGATCCATCTCAAGAGTTTTCTTAAAATCTTCATATGCACTTTGATAACTACCAGCATAATATCGTGCTTTACCACGAGTAAGGTAGTATTCAGCAACTTTCGGATTATTCTGTATAGCTTGTGTGAGATGCAGCTCGGCATCGGCGAACGCGCTCTCATTGAAATAATCACAAGCGACGTTATAATAGGTAATTGATAATCTGGTGCTAATAATCCATTGTCTTCTTGCACCTTCAATGCCACTAGAAGCACCTAATTTGCTGCTGACTAGATTACTCATAGCTGTGTTATAGTCCACGAGGGCCTGTCCGTACTGCTTTTTGGCCCGGTGGCAATCGCCCCGATTGATGTAAAAGCGGTGGTCTATGTCTTGCACTCCTCGGGCTAACTGCGATTCTGCATTAATTACTTTGTTCAAAAGTAAAATAGCCTTTTCATATTGCCCTTTTCCTGCACACTGCAGTGCTATATCATTATAGATCATATTAGTCTCTTTGACAATATTTTCAGGGACTCGCATTTCGAAGTCACTCTGACCTTGGTATAACTGGGTTGCCCTTTGAATAGCTTGATATGCCTTTTCTAATTCCTCCTTTGCTCGATATATTCTTGCTTGCATGATATGTAACTTTATGTCTGTATTACTGAGGGAGCATGCCATTAAGATCAGGGTAAGCGCTTCATCCAAATCCCCCTTCTTGAACTTCCGCATGCAGATATTATAAATCTTTTCCGCACGTACAAAAGAACGTACACCAAACTTAACACATTCAGGGTGCTCGGGAATGATACTATTTGCTTTTCTCATGTCTTCATTACCCTTCTCTGTAAGCCCCATCGCACCGTAACTCTTGCCGCGGAGAATGAGCATCTCGCCCACCTGCCGGCTCAATTTCATGACTTCGTTGGCAATTTCATCAGTTGGATAGAATGTATATTCACTATAATAAATATTGTGCAGTGTTGTATGAGACGAACCAGGAGGTGGACTCTTAGGAGGGTTGCTATATGTAGCACTTCCAAGATCATCATTCATCTCCGCGAACTTCTCTTCAGTGGTCGACTTGTCTTGCTGGCTGCCATCTCGCGCACCTTGGGACGACGGCGCAACAGATTTACCTACAGGTTGCAATTCTTTTAAGTTCACGTTGCACAAATGTATTGCTCTAGTCACATTTTCTGCTGCTGTGTTGAACTCTTCAGCGTAAACATGACACACAGCCTTCGCCATGATAGCTTTAAAATTGTCTCTGTCGTACTCCAAGCACTCAGCGAAGAGCCCACATGCCAATCGATATTGCTCCGCAACAAATGCTTGCACTCGCTTTGGAACTCGTAAGAGGATAGGTTTAGATGGCATTTCAACGTCTTCGAAGACGATATCAGGAGGCACATGCACCGTGCCTGCGGCAGGGGTCCCTCTTAATTTCATTGCAATCGCGAGGGCGGATTTACGTTGACGGGTATATGCTTCTTGTTTTGCTAACTTTTCTTCAGCACTTGCTTTAGCACTTATATATTGACGCCATACTTCATCTTGTGTCTTTGTATTTGCTTGTATCTGTCTATCCATGATGGCAGCATCACCCATGATCTCTTGCGCTCGTCGGAACAGAACGTCACCGAGCATGATTCGGGCAGCTCTATTTTTGTCATCGATTCTCAGGACATTGCGAAGTGCATAAATGCTACTATTGAAATCCAATTGCTGCTTGAAAACTTTTGCCAGAAAATAGAACATCTTGGGATCCTCATTTACAAAATTAGCAGCCAGAGCTACATCTCGTATGATAATTTCTAATTCGAGGGAAGTTCCTCCACCACGTGTATATAGAGCTTTGGCACGCTCATAATACTTTGCAGACCGTTGGGCGGGTGTTAGAGCAATGATCTTATCTTCCTCTTCTTGCTTCCTTTTAGCTTCTTCATCTTCTTTTTGAGCTTTAGTATCATGAGCATGATTTTGAGTTTCAATTTCCTTTTCCATTTGAGTGCGAATCATTTCTAGTGTTTCGCTAAGTGTTCCAACACCTAGATCCTTCTGAGGGATAGGCTGTGCTGGCTTATGCTCCATCTTCTCCTCATCAGACATGATAACGGGGGTTGTCTTCTACCCTTGCTAATGACTGCGGATGACAAAGTATAACAGACGAACTAGCAAGAGCTAGCAGAAAAAAAACACTCTTGCTGGGAGATGCACTGGAAACATGCGCTCAAGTGTCTTTAAGAACGGGCATTGTTTAGTGTGATACCGGCGGTATTTGGTATTTGGTCTGTCCTCTCAGCCAAATTTTCGGAAAGTCATTGTTATTTTTGCAATTACCATTCTATTTTGAATAGTATCAGGATCATGGGTGATTCTTTGGAGCCTTTTGCATTCTTCAAGAATGAGAGTGCTCATGATGACATGGCAGTGCGCCATAACGCTATGCTCCATGTCGTTCATGTGATTTCACTCATGGATGCTTCAGTTGTTCGATCGGATATGATTCCATATTTAAAGAGTATGTATATCATCTCTATTACATTATTCCTCAATTGAAGGTTTTGTTTGAAATATATTGAGACAAATTGCAAACTATTGAAGCACACAATATTATTGCTTTCCACCAACATTTCTAACTTTTTATTCTCACATTCCAAAATCTCTTATTTTACTTTATCATGATGTTTTAAAAAAACATTATATTTATCTCAAATTTCCAATCATATTTCAAAATGTGTGGAATAAACTCCTGTTTCATCATCGACACTTCATTATTGCACTGAATTGACTGAATGCTTTCTTCGCATGATTCAGCTCGTTTGATGGATCATGATCAAATATTGACAGCACTTGGTGGTAAAATTGGTGATTTTTTACCTTTCATTGGTGGATCTGAGCACGCCCTTGATTTGATATCTCTGTTAGAACCTCTATGTTTTTCGGAGGAGTCGCATGTGCGTAACGCTGCTGCTTCTAGTGTAAACAATATCTTAAAAGCAATCAGTACCAGTGGTACTAGCTCATCTGCTGCGGACGGATTCGAAGCTCCTATCGAAATCATCATGCACTATTGGGCGTTTATTCGCCGCATGTCAGCTACGGAAAACAGCGAGGTTTTTTACCCTCGTTATACTGCTTCTCGTTGCATCTTTGGGTTGTATTTTGCATTATGTAATTGTGAAGGACTTCCTGTGCCTGTGGTAGAGGGTGCATGTCCAATACCCTCATCAGTTGAGCTACAAGAGGGCGACGATACAGAGAAACCCGCAGAGTCCACCGAATACGCCGATGTAGCCGCTGTGAAAAGCGATGTACGTGCTCTATTTGCATCGCTCCAGACAGATGAAATCTCTATTGTACGAAACGGCTGTTGTGCATCATTTATGGATCTAGTAAATGTTATGGAAGCAGAGAATGTTCCAACAGTTATGCTCGATAGTTTGCGTGTTTTCCTCAAAGATGACTGCCCTCCTATCTGTTTTGGCGTTATTGAACAGATTTCTGCTTTTTCAAGTAAATTGAAGGAACTGGGAAATAATAAAACACTTACAGAAGAACTTTTGCCAATCATAAAATCATGTGTTAGTGATGATTCTTGGAAAGTTCGTCTAGCGATAGCCAAATACTTCGGCTCCTTCGCTGAATCTTATCCTCAGCCAGAGGTGGCCACAGATATCTTTCCGTTGGCCATGGCATTATTGCAAGATCATGAACCTGATGTTCGCCAAGCCCTCATCCCTCAATTATTACCATTCTTAAGCCCAGTTGGCCCAGAAGCATTTGTCAAGTCGTTCATACCTGTCGCTACCTCTTTGGTGCAGGATCCTATTCCCCAGGTGCGGAAGTTGGTGGCAACTTTATCGGTTGGTATTGCAGTTAAAGTGGAAAATACACCTGGAGATGGAGCTATTTCTGATATAATCGTTAAATTTACCAATGATGAAGACCCTATGGTAAGAATTCGTATTCTTAAGGAACTTGGCAGCGTGGCTGAATCAGTGCCTGCCTTGTGTCAACGATTAGCCGTTGCCTTGAAGGAAATGTTCTCTGACAGTAACTGGCGTGTTAGACAAGAAATGGTGAAATCTATACCATCTTTAATATCTCATGTAGGGGTCGAGTTCTTTGAGACTAACTTCATGAATGAGTACTTAGGCATGCTTCGCGACTCCGTGGATGAGGTGCGCACCACTGTGGCCCTGACTCTGCGGGAGGTCGTGCCGTTGGTCGGTATGGAATGGGCATATGAGAAGATCTTTCAGGCAGTGCGTCCCATGTCTAACGCTGACTTCCTATTGCGCCTGTCTATGCTTTCAGCATTGGAGGGCCTCTTACAAGCAGAACTACCACCCGGGGAATCGTTCCAAAGTGAGTGCTTGGCCCTCGTTGTGGCTGCTACAAATGACAGAGTCCCAAATGTTCGTATGAAGGCTGCACAAGTTCTAAGCGAAGCGTGTAATATCGTGGGCCCTGATATTAGTGGTAACCATATTCGCCCAGTCCTGAACGATCTTCAAGGTGATGCAGATAGAGATGTTGCATACTTCGCCACAGAAGGGATGAAGCTTTGTAGTTAGAGATTTCAAGAAAGAAAGAAAGGGAACTTTTCAGTCATTAGCTGTAATTATATAAAGTGCCATAAACCATCACATATAAACAATTATTCATTAAGCTTCAATTTAAGCAAAACAAAGGACAACGCGTTTTTTCTTCGAGGATGTACGTCCCCCCCGGTGACGTCCCAGGTAAAAAAGTCCAAGAGAATAACAATTAATAATAAATAATATATGAAATGACTGAATTTGGGGAACAAACTGATTTTGGATACCTTCTGGTTCCGGCACACGCCAGCGCTGCTGTGACAACCATTCGATCCTCGAAAGAGGGAGGTCTCACTGATGATGCACTAAGAAAGCGTGCTGAGCTGTATTTCGGATCCCAATCACTGAATAAGACATCACAACAACTAGAAGTGGCGAATCAGCTGAAAGAAGGTGGTATGAGTGATAGTGCTGTCAAGGAAGCCATGGCTCAATTTGGAGATAAGATGGCAGGACAAATTGAGATCATCACATTATGTCTTCCTACACCGGAGAATAACTACAGGAGTGTGAGCATATACTGTGATGGAAACAACCGCTTTCGTACAAGTGGCGGAGCGGACCAAGTTAACACAAGAGCGACTGCTTTAGCACAAGCGTGTGGTCACAAGGACGTTGCTGTCATGGGTGAGTGCTTCATAGGTCGAGCTCATGATGATGAACGCGTAGAATGGGAGAGACTTGACTTCACAGAGGAAGATCTTTCCCTTACTAGCGCATGGGTGGTTCAGACGGCACTGTTGAATAAAGGTAAGAACACCTCCGGCTGGAGTACGACAGGGGTAGTTAAGAATATGAACGACAAGAAACAACAACAACAACAACAAAATAACAAAGTAAAAGAAGTTCCCGTTGAAGTCCCAGAAGATGTACTGCCCGCGTGTGGATTCTGGATGAATCAAGATATAGAAGAGATTGAAATACGCATACCAATTCAGAAAGGCCTTCTCACTAAGAATTTTCTTTGTACTATCAAAGCTTCGAGCATTGTACTAGGTAACAAAACAGTTAGTAAGACTGAAGGTTCGCCATTGGAGGGGGTAGCCGAGACGCTTACAGTACCTAGTGGAATAAATTTATGTGGCACCGTAGATGTGGACGAGAGCACGTGGTCCATTGCGCAAGAGAGCGGAGGCCGGATGCTGACCATTACTCTCGCAAAGGCACAGAAAAAACACTGGAAGTCATTATTTTCAGCTTAAATAGGCAAAGTATAGATATGATGATGATATTAAAACAGGATGTTACATAATATATACACAATTGTAAGTTTCAATCAAATGATATTTTAGTGTTCTGACCATTCGATTTCCCGGAATCTGTTGTAAACTTTTTCAAATACTTTGAACCGTCGTGTCCACCAGTATTTCGCGATGTAGGTGGATGTGACATCTGATCAATGGACCTTTTTCTGTCGCGTGCGGCGTGTTCAACCTTCTTTGGCTCACTTACTTCAGCTTTCGATGAAGTGTCAGTTCCAGACCCAACTGCAGGAGCAGCTGCTGTTGTAGCAGCTTTCGCTCTGTAGTACGCGGCTCTGTCTTCTTTGGTCTCCAGGACTTTGCGCTCAATCGTAGGCTCAGAAAGAACTGTTTCAGGAAAAGCCGAAGAAGTATCGGATTCGTTCTTACCACTGCCAGTAGTAGCTGCTGCGGCAGCTTTGGCTCTATAATATGCAGCTCTGTCCTCTTTGGTTTCGAGCACTTTGCGCTCAGCTTTTGGCGTAATATTTGTTACTGATTCGTTTTGTGCGCATGGTGCACTCATTTCGTCGATTGAAGAGACAGATTTCACTCCATGGATTGTAGTTCTACCGTCATGGCGCTCACTAGGCGCACTACTCGAAGAGGAAGATGATGCTAAGCGCATTTTGCCTTTACCATCTGTAGTTCGCGCACGAAGAATTGGCGCTTTCTTAACAGTTTCTGCACTTTTTTCTTTAAGTTTCAACACCTTATTGGCTCTGTTAGCTTGAATAATACGTGCCTCGTCTTCTTCACTTGCTTGCAAGCACGCACGACACCGCCGCTTTTCCTTCTTATTCAACTGCGTCTTATTATAAGCAACACTAGGAAGTTCTTTGTTGCAAGAGGAACATTCCAAAGCAACTTCATCGTCACCAACAGTTGCTGCTATCCTTTCAGCTGCCGCCTTCTGCTCGGCCACAACCCCGTCGGCGACACACTGCTTGCACTTGAGGGGCTTCTTCTGCTTACCACGGAAATTCTGTAAAGCTTTGACACTAAAAAGATCTGAAGAAAGATTTTTATACGAAGACTTTGCACATATGGAACAAACATACTTTTCACGACTTTGCGATGTAGGTGGATGTGACATCTGATCAATGGACCTCTTTCTGTCGCGTGCGGCGTGTTCAACCTTCTTTGGCTCACTTACTTCAGCTTTCGATGAAGTGTCAGTTCCAGACCCAACTGCAGGAGCAGCTGCTGTTGTAGCAGCTTTCGCTCTGTAGTACGCGGCTCTGTCTTCTTTGGTCTCCAGGACTTTGCGCTCAATCGTAGGCTCAGAAAGAACTGTTTCAGGAAAAGCCGAAGAAGTATCGGATTCGTTCTTACCACTGCCAGTAGTAGCTGCTGCGGCAGCTTTGGCTCTATAATATGCAGCTCTGTCCTCTTTGGTTTCGAGCACTTTGCGCTCTATCCCCTCTGGACTATCACGCGCAGCTGGTGCTGCTACTAGCACTGGCGTTGATGCGAATGTAGTATCAGGTTTAGGAACAAGTGCAGGTGTTTGGTCACCAGAAACAACTATACAAGTACCACATTCACCACAAAAACGATTACCAGAAGTTAAAGAGGTACCACAGTGAGTGCAGAACTTCTTTGCCGGTGTTGAGCTTATCACTGGTTCAGCACTGACTGATGCAGTTCGAGCTTGCGATACATCAGCTTTGCTAATATCATTAGCAGCTACTGCAGCTTTAGCTCTATAAAATGCTGCCCTTTCTTCCTTGCTCTCATTTGCTTTACGAGCAATTATTGCAGAGGACATCGCTTCTGGATATTCTCTATGTGCAACGACACTGGTTGCTTATTTTTATTTGAATATGCTAAGATAAGCAATGCGTCAATTTATCACGCTAGCTGATAATACTCAACCCTCCTGCTTATGAGTGCCTTACAACCAAAAGATCTCCAAAATCCTGACGTCCTACAATGAATATTTGGTGCCCTATCAGCTCTTAATACGGAACCAATATTGCTCGGTGAAAGATAATACATACATTGTTAGCTCAACTCACCTTATCAAATATCAGTTAAGCTTGAAATACGAGTCTTAGTCTGGTATCATCATCGGCATGTCTCAGTCTATTACAGTAGCTGTAGAGGGTTGTTGCCATGGTGAACTTGACGCAATTTATGCAGCAGTAGAAGAAGCTTCACGCTCTGGGCCGAAAATTGATATTTTATTAATATGTGGTGATTTTGAAAGCATTGAACAAGAGTCTGACCTTCAAAGTATTGCAGTCCCTGAGAAGTACAAGCATATGAACACATTTCATGAATATGTCACTGGTGTCAAAGTAGCACCAGTGCTAACTGTATTTATTGGTGGTAATCATGAAGCTAGCAATGTATTGCAGTCTTTGTATTATGGTGGTTTTGTAGCGCCCAATATCTATTTCTTGGGGTTTGCTGGGGTTGTCAATTTTGGTTTTCTTCGCATTAGTGGATTAAGTGGAATATGTAATGATGCGCACTATCGTTATGGTCACTTTGAGCGTCCGCCTTATGATGCATCGTCCCTTCGATCAGTGTATCACATTCGTGAGTTAGAGGTTTACCGTCTGGCGCATTTAAGGGACGCCTCTCCAACGAGTACAGTTGGTGATAAGTCCGTGAAGAGTGCTACTGATGACACAAAAGATACAACTAAATCACACCAAAGACAAAAAGTCGATATTATGATGTCACACGATTGGCCGAGATATGTGTATAAATATGGAGACTGTGACGCACTCCTGCGGAGAAAGCCCGGGCTCGCTCCTGATATACACTCGGACTGCCTTGGAGGAGAATGTTTGTGGGATATAATGTGTCAGATTCAACCTCACTTTTGGTTTGCCGCCCATCACCATGTAAAGTTCCCCGCCATAATTCCTTGGAGTGAGCCTCCTCGACTACCAGAAGCAGTAGGGACAAGTGATGGGAGCACGGCACCACCTCCTCCACCGTTAGCACTATGTGCACCAATAGGAGTGAAAACGACACGATTCTTAGCGCTTGATAAAGTGCTTCCTGCTAGACCATTTTTGCAGGTGCTAACAATTCCACAGCCACAATACTCGGAACCGACAGCTCACGACGACTCTGAGAGTACCCCATACAGTCTGCAGTATGACGTTGAATGGCTCAGTATAGTGAAAAATACTCATTCATATCTGCGTGCAACTAGACATCCTTCAGTACCAATACCTCGACATTTGCAGCCAATGGCAACAGAAGCTGAGCTTCAAACTCTGCGAGAACGCATTGTGTCAAGGATCGGCTCAATGGACATTCCAAATGTTGGGTCAAGGAGAATTATTGGAGAAGCTGGTGGTGAAACTGCTCATCGAGGAAACGTACAAACAGATATATTGCTTGATATTCTCGAAATTCCTCATGTTTGGACAGTTCCTGCTGAAATGCCTCTACCAACAGCGTCAAGTAGAGACGGTGAACGTGTGGCTCACTCTCGATCTGCTTCCGCTGTCTCTGCCCCGTCGGCAGATGCTAATGAAATTGATATTTAATGTGTACCACGTGAACAATAATATTTACATTAACCACAATCATTTATAATAATTATCATCCTCATTTCAACTTCCACGAAGTCTATTATTCACTCTTCCTGCAGAAGAACTCGATTGAGCAGTTTGTCCGCTCTCCATCAGCGCAACACTTTCATCGTTCAGTTCTATTTCTTCAGTATCCGCCCACTGGTTCACGGGCACAACACTACCTTCGCATACGTCGACACGATTAAAATCTATTCCAAGAATGTTCGTATTCCAACTGTTTCTACTATTAAACTGCTGCCTGTTGTCATCAGTGCCTGTGCCTTCTCCGGCTGCTGCCTCTAGAGGCCGCATCATCTCAGGCTGAACGCTGAGATATGCGTGAAGACTTAGTAATGCGCAATTAAATACAAAACAAAGCGTCCAGTACAAATTAGGAAGGTATGAAAGCCACCCACTTCCAAGAAATGACCCGAGCATAAAAGCACACAAAGACTGTAAAGTATATCTGACGTTTTGAACAGACAAAGAAGCGGTCACATAGGACCTGCTCCATGATGATAATCCATCACCTTGTCTTACTTGATGTGCAGTACCAGGTGCAATTACCCAAACAATAAGAAGGAATAGCATCGGTGCTAATGAAGGATCTAAATTTATAAAACCAAGAATGTGATAATCGTTTGTCGCTAGCGCAACTTTAGCGGCTTGCAGTCCATCAGGTGGAGTTCCGTCAGATTCTGATGATTGCGCTATTGATTCCAACAAAACCTTTGTCATCGAAAGGTCACGTGCGGATGTTATTGGTTCGAGATCATGCCAATTTGACGAAGAAGACCCCGATCCCACTTGAACAACGGAAAAGACCAACCATGCCAAGGCTATCCCAGAAAAGCCCATTACGTGCCCGATCTCAAACGGATGTGGTCCCAACGCTTGCTGCTGTCGATGCTGATCGCTATACTGATCATGTACCACTGATTCGTGACCAAGTAGGCTCTCAGCCTCTTGGTTCTCACTATCATCGGATGAATTTGACAAGTGCCCTCGCACACGGGCAGCCAAATGGGCCATGTATTCCCTGAGAGAGGCTGAATTGATGGAGCGAAGTCTATTCCACAGTATTGACAAGTTCTCTCGACGAAAACAAGAGCACAAAATTTGAATGTACCATTCTCGATGCTGTATGATTGAAGTCGAAGTGTATACAAGAAACCATGTACATATAGCTTCAAGAAATGCGAGAAACAGAGTATACCGAAGAACGAAGAATGAGCCATAAACTTCCTCAATGCGACTTACAGCTGTCCACAACACTAGCACATTTAACGATAAATGTATTGGCAATCGATGTACAAATGGAGATGTGAATACTCGAAACCATTCTTGCTTTTCAATGCAAGTAGTCAAACCAAAACTCCAATCCCCTTGAGATATATTTCCCACATATACATTACTCCAAATGTAAATCATACATACCATTAACAGAAATGATACAGGGGATTGTGTTAAAAAACTCATAGCACCCATAGTATTTTAATCTTGGGGATGATTGTCTAGGTTTGCAGGTTGCAAAGCTTTATAAACCACTCATAAAAAAAAATTAATTAATTTAAAAAAATTAATACAACCTCTGTTGCAACTATTTTCTTCGAATTTAGTATGATAAACCTTCGCTATTTTAATTTTTTTGCAAATTTAACCGGGTCCCTCCATTCAATAGAAAAGAGGGGGTTCTCTTTCTTAGACACAAAATATTAGTTCTTAGTATACAGGAGTATAACAAAAATGAGTGCTACTAAAAAACTTCTTAATTCAGTAGATTCTGCTGTTGATTCTGCTGTTGAGGGATTACTCCTATCGAATCCCACTCTTGCTCGTATATGTGACATTCCGAATGTAGTCTGTAGGAGGGATGTGGAAATTATGAAGAAAGATTTTGTGACTTTGATAAGTGGTGGTGGATCTGGCCATGAGCCTGCCCATGCTGGGTTTATTGGTGATGCTATGTTGACAGCTGCAGTACTGGGAAATGTCTTTGCAAGCCCAAGTGTTGCGCAAATTTTAGCTGCTATTCGAGTTTGTGCGGGAAGAAGAGGTGTTCTTTTAATTATAAAGAATTACACAGGTGATAGATTAAATTTTGGAATGGCAATGGAGAAAGCCCGAAGTGAAGGCTACTTAGTTGAAATGGTTGTGGTTGCTGATGATGCTGCGCTGCCAGAAGGGAAGGGTATTACAGGTGGACGTGGTGTGGCAGGCACATGCTTTGTTCACAAAGTAGCAGGTGCAGCAGCAGCAAGTGGTTGTAGCCTCGCCGAAGTATTAAAAGAAGCCCAAGAATGTGCTGATGTTGTACGAACTCTGGGAGTGGCTTTAACTACTTGTACAGTGCCAGGTGCTCCCCCATCAGATCGTCTAGTTGATGACAGCATATATGAAGTTGGCCTTGGTATCCATGGAGAGCCAGGTCGGGAACAAAGATCTCTAGTTCCTGGAAAAATGGCGTCTATAGTTGCTGAAACGTTAGTGCAAGAAATTATACAGCGCCTCCCAATTAATGAAAGCTCTGGTAAATGTGCACTGTTACTCAATAATTTAGGGTCACTTCCCTTATTAGAAATGCTAGTGGTTGCCAAAAATGTCATTCGTCATGCTGAACAGAAGGGGCTAAAGCCTGTAAGATGCTATATAGGCTCTTTCATGACTTCGCTGGAGATGAGTGGGATAAGTCTCTCCATTTTACCAATTTGTGACAGCCTAGTATGTGCTCGTTTGGATACCATTGTAACTGCACCGGCATGGCAAAACATGAAACCATTGCGAATAGAAGATGGTGTGGTTGCCACTGCTTCAATTGATTATAGCCATAGTGCAAGCTCGCGTCCTGAGGGTGGACCTCAGGTCGGAACTACCATATCTTCTATTGTTAGAGCTGTATGTGAATCATTAATAAGTCTTGAACCAGAGCTTACCCGGTGTGATACAATTTGTGGAGATGGTGATTGTGGGCTAGTAATGAAAAAGGGAGCGCAAAGAATTTTGGCTGATTGCCCAGGATACCCCGCAGATTCCGCAGGATTCTGTGCATCGCTTGCTGATTCCATAAGTGTGAGTATGGGCGGGACATCAGGAGCTCTTTTTGAATTGTTTTTTAGAGCTGCAGCAAACACACTATCTTCTCTTAAAGGTGGTGACGATTTCGTGGCAGCTGTTCTCGCATTGCAGGCTGGAACGAAGAGTATGCAATTTTATGGAGGAGCCTCTGTTGGTATGAGGACTATGTTAGACGCCTTGATCCCCGCAGTGAAACAAATGGCTAATTTCAAACCAGCTGCTTCGATCCAAGAGAGAATAAACGAGAGTGCCATAGCTGCTCGAAGGGGGTCGGACTCAACAAAGTTTATGGAAGCAGAAGCCGGTCGCAGTAACTACGTTAATAAGAGTCTCATGAGTGGAACTGCCGATCCCGGATCGATTGCAGTAGCAGCAGCTTTTGAAGCAGCGGCAAAGGTATGTTAAAATAGTCATCTATCCCATATATATAAACTTCAATAAATCCACAAATAAATTATATAAATATTCACTTCTTCTGTTTTTCTCGCATAGCCTTCAATTTAGCTTCAACCACTGACAGAGGAGACTTAACAGGCATAGTAGCTGCTGGTGTTGATGTTGAGCTTGTATCGACTGGTGCTGAATAGGTACTGTTACTTCCTATATTATGATCACCTCCCTCGCCATCGGAACAAGATCGCGAGAGGACTAGAGGTGGTGTATATGCTGGTGCTATGTCAGGAATACCAATACCATATTGTTCTAAAGCATTATCAAATGCATGAGATACTTTGCTACCAGTACTATTCGCACTATCTGTACTATCAATTCTAGATCTGGTTTCAGAAGATGGATCAGATCCCGAAAGAGACCATGCTCGATCACGTTCTCTTTCGAGCAAACTCTTTGGCGGAACAGCACCAGAGGTCTCACTACTGCCATGTGATCCACGTCTTCGCACTCCAGCTTCAAACTCCTGCTCCTCTAAGAACGAATTATCAGCCGCAGGCTTATTAACCCAGTCTAGAATATCGGCACCTGTTTGCATCAGCCCTGAAAGCCACCCTGATTCAACTGTAGGAGTTTGTTGTTTTCGTTCATAAATTTGAGGTACTGAATTTGAAGACGCATCAACAGATGTTGTGTCTTGAGCACTTGTTGCGGGAGGTATAACTTTAATACGTAGATCATACACCATATCATAATTTGGCTGTGCAGATAGCACCCCACTACCTCCGTGGCTCTGCTCGTCCCTCAATCGACGTCTGAGAAAAATTCGTACAACATGTGCCTTATTTTTTTTTTCCAAAACCACAGGTATGAGTAGCTTCAAAAAGCCTTCTTTTAATAATGGTGATAAACTGACTATCTGCAATCCTTTTGGGAAAGCATCTGGTAGAACACCTGATTCGCCGTGCACGCATTCAATCCAATTCCGAATATAGATATGCTTGTTGGCATCACTGGACCACTCACTTAATAATTGTGAAATCAGACTAGAATTCATATCAAGTTGAATCGGCAAGTCATTGATTGTACTTAATTGTTCCTGAACAACCCACTCATTGATTGGTAGGTTCAAGTGGTTCAACCCCCCTGAGTCAAGAAAAGTATCTCCCAACGCATCAATAATTACATCCTTAAACGGTTTTAAACTTGAACCATTCTTTTTCAACGCAACAATTTTTTGAAGGAGACCATGTTTGATGGAAAGCAAATTGTCTGCACTCTCAAAAGAGTCCAAATACTGCTGAATCTTCTCTTCCTCTTGAGAAGCACCAAGCTCCCGCGACACAGCCAAAAGCACTTCACCTAGTTGGAAAACCACTTCAGATTGAGATTGCATGTTTGGGGGTCTCCTCGTGGTGTGGCGTAAAAGTGGGGGGGGATAAGAAAAGAAAGACACACATACACCGTCCCCCGTATCCCTGACCTAAAACTTTTTTTGCTTTTTTCGGTTTTATTGAGATTAATTGAGTAGGAAATGCGAAGATGTATTATTTATATGTTTTACAATATTGTCCAGCTTTGGATCACTGAAAAGTGTTCTTGATTTATCAGTTAAAACACGATCTTTTCGAGTCGATACAATCCTCCAGGTGGTTGAAGAGTAGCTCTTGTATGTCCTGAATCAGCAATATCCTTCATTCTTTTTGCTGTTCGCCAGATATGTGTCCATGCACCTAATGCCTGTTCAAGACTTTGCTCACCAGAAGATAAACCAGAACTCGGTAATAATGATGCAGCAGCTCTCAGCGCACCCTCGAGCATCCCATTAGAATTTGTGCTTGATGTAGACATAGCTACACCACAAAAGTGAGCATCAAGAAGTGATTCTGACCAATCAATAGCTCTTGCAACTTGCTGATCATGTACAAAACCAAAGAATTGCGCATCATTATCATTACAAAGTCCACGAAGAAAGAGTAGAAATAGGTGCAACAAAAGTCCAGCTGTTGATGAGGATGCATGTTCTCGAATTGCATCCGACAGTAAAGGTACTGAAAAGCCACTCGATCGTCGAAGTAAGCTCTCTGTTAGAACTCTAAGTAAATCTAAATGTCCTAAAGTTGGTAGCGTTTCTTCATTATTTTTATTTGCCTTAGCTTGATTTTTGCGTTTACTGGCTTTACCTGAACTTGGTGTTGAAACGTTTTCAGATTGAATACTTTTTGCATGCCACTCAAGCACACCTTTAGACCCTAGACGCAAATGCTGTAATGCACGACACCCTACTACAGATGCTACATCCCAGCGTGATAATCCTATAAGTGCCTTTACAGCTTGAACTTCTGTTAAATCTGATGCATAACGTGCAGCACAGCATAATACATCTAATCTACCCGCTGCAAGACTCATATCCAAGAGAGATGTGTTATGAGGCTGCTGCAAACTTACGCAACTTTGCGTTGTTAAAAGCGTCAAAACAACATCCCAATCTGATGCAAGTATATCATCAGGTGATTGACAAGCCTGCAATTCTCTCAAAAAAGCGGTACATGCTTCGAAAGGAGGTGATGTTGTCCCCGTTGATGATTTCGATCGTTTGACAGATGACCCATCATTGTCATTACTATCAATCGGTTTTGTTGTATCATTAGCACTCTCTATCTGATCCTGATCGAGAACGTACCTCGCTCGCCACTGACTTGTCTGCTGCAGTTTGCGTTTTAGTGGACGAGGAAGAGTGGCAAGAACACCTTTCCCTTTCGAGTTTTGTTCATGGGACTCTTTGTCTTGGGCTGAAGTTTCTTCTTCAACTTCAAACATACGAACAACAATTGGTGTGACTTGTTTGTCTAAATGACTAAATACACCTAAAGCATTGAGAAGTCCGGTGGGCTTCACTTGCTTACCCACAAGGGTAACACGTACTAAGCTACTGCCTCCACTTGAGCATCGAATACAAAATAAGGATGGGTTTCCTGGAACACCTCCAATGACATAATCACTATGATTCTTAGTTTTTTGATTCTTGTTTAATGATTGCAGAGCATCCGCTGAATTACCTGTGTCACGACCACGCTTGCTCGTTCGTGCTTTGACTGGCTCATCAGTAGATGTCAATATATCACTTACGCTTCCGCTCGTTTTCCAAGCAGCACCAGGTGAGCCATATCTTCCACACCAAGATGTAAGCTTACCATCTAGTCCAAATAAAATGATTTCTGTGTTTGTTTTAGATTCTAAAACTTCAGCATAAGCTGGTTTCTGAGCTTGACCGAGTTCTCTGGTAAATAGTACACAATCTGATGCACATTTGACTAATACACATTCTTTACTATCATCTTTTGCATTCAACGCCACGTATGTACAAATTGATGTCACATGAAGAGATGACACGTCGTATTCACCATCGATGATGGAGAGAATACATGATTCGGAAGTATCTGGGGAAAGCCACCCAGTCTCCTGAAAATTACTCCAAGTTAATAATTCATACTTTTTTTTAGAATTCAATACTAGAGCCGCAACTCTGCCAAAGTGTGTACCCCCAGATAATATTATGTTTCCAATTTTCTTCGAAATTTCCGATGGCATGGTAGGATTGCTCGAATCCTCGTTTAAGAGAACGACAGCTACAGATGAATCGGACATTGATACTAAACACATAACTCGTCCATCCGCTGATTTACCTATACAAGATAATGATGTTATTGGCTTCGACCACTTAAATCGTTCGTAAGAGCTTATATCTATATTAGATGCTACAGATCGTTTGCTACTACTACCTCCACCACCTGTCGCTGCTGTGGGTGTACTAGTTGCAGTCATAAGTGGGACATGAACCAAAGTATTATCACTTAAAGAAACCATTATGCTTGATATACCAAGCATAAATGCAGCATTTGTAACTTCAACATTATTTCCTTCTGATCTATCTGAGATACTAATTGTACTCAGGACACGACCATCAATACTAATAACTAACACAGATTCTTTCGTTATCACTAAAAGAGCTTCGCATCCTAAATCACCTCGTGTATCAACAACGGGAATAGTCTTTACAGACAATACATTTCCTGGTAAAGCCAATAGAATATCACTAGATACATCCATCGCTCTGTAGAAGGGAGTCTTGCTCACAGATTATAACTTTATGGGATAGCGAAGCAATCTAAGAATTGTACTTTTGCAATTTAACCTCTTTATTTAGGAATAGTGAAGCTTAGAAACGATATAAACTCCTTAAAACACCTATAAATAACTTTCTATTCTGGAGGTGCCGGGACCGAAAACGCGGATTGGAAAAACAGGGGACAGAGATTCCAATATTTACACCAAGAAACAAATGACAAACAAATTTTCCTTTTAATCCTCATCTAGGATTACGCGTGGAGTTTGGACTGAAAGACAAGCGACCACCAAACTTACCACTCCCTCCTGAATCAGATATACTTATTCGTGATTGATCCGGCATCGACATCCAAACATATTCAATATGACTTATCCACATATCCCTCTCTTCGACGGAAGGCGCTTCGAAAGTCCACAGCTTTCCTTCTTCATTCACAAGTTGAAATCTACATTCTGACCCAGCAACTAATTCTGGTTTCGAGGCTTCACTTTTACTATTTGTATTGGATGGAAATATATCAGCTACCAGGGATAGGTCACATGTGCCTTTTGTTTGCGTATCGTCTTCTTTCCTAAAATATCGCAACATTTTATCACTTCTTGTTAAAACGACGTATCTAGATTGATATACCGAAAATACCTTACCTGTTTCCTTTTTTAGCCATCCAGCATGTATCAAATCATGACCTGAATATTGAGCAAAAACGTTGGTAAATCTACGACCAACCGGAGTCTGCTGGTCATCACGGCGAACACTTAAAATAGAATGCTTACCACATACTTCTTCGAAACTTCTTCGAGGTGCAATAATACCAGCATATTCATCGTTACTTATACCACTAACAACACGTGTACTATATGTACTTGTAATATCATCAATGGGACCGTATTCTTCACCAGCATAGGACGCATGTCGCATTTTTTGTTGAGGTAGTTCTCCTTCATCTTTTTGTTTAAGTAATTTTTGAAGTAAATGCATAACCTCTAATTTTAATTCTGTTTTTTTACCAGTTGGATCACTCGTAAATTGTTCAGGATATGAAGCATACACTGCAGCTAATTCAACAATATCTAATGTTTCACCAGTTGGATTATACCTATCACGTAGTTCTACTTCATGTAAGCGATTGATATCATCTACATCTAATCGAACCAGCCACAACGTTTTTTTTTCATGTATTCTTCTAACAACATCATCAGATAAACCTACATTTTCCTCTTGTATTTGACTTTTACTACTACAAGCAATATTCACAGGTACAAATGTACGCATGCAAACAAGACATTCCGCCAAATAGTCTTCAACACTTTCTGTCCATTCAGTTAATTCTGCTAGCTGTCTTGCCTGATGTTCAGGATGATCTGTTTGTAGTGCAATTAATTGATCTAATCTTTTCTCATTATATTGTTCACCTGCATTGACTTTTGCAATCAATTCATGCAATTCACTTTCTATCTCACCAAGACTTATACCAGACGTTTCTGATGCACCTGTTCCAATTGTGGCGAGTGAACGAGAAGTTAATGGTGTCGATAAATAATCAACATTACCATTATAATCATCATTATCAACCTCATCAATTTCAGCTGATACTGATGATTTACTTTTGTGGCTTACTGATGGAGTGGAATCATCTGCTGAAAGTGGAGACATAGCCCCATCATCATAACTCGCAGTTCCACTGACAAATTGCATAATTCTCGAAACTTCCCCCGTGATCTCTTCTTCTCTCCTCTTGCGAATAACCGCGGGGTTTATACGTCAGAAAAATAATTTCTCACCAAAAGAAGGATAATTGATTACCCTTAAGCACTAAAATCTCTTGAATGAGGTAGTTATTAAAAGTTTTAATTTTTTTTTGTTCTTTGCCATTTTTTAATCTTTGATGGGAGAAGATCACAATGCTTTAAAGAGCAGCCTGCCTTCTTGGTTTTTTGATATTAATGAAGATGATGAAAGTATAATCAATTCATCACAATCTGTTTTGGATGAGCTTGAAATTAATCCTTCACATATCATTGAAGTTGTAAAATGGAATTTATTCTGTCCCTTCTTTGGAATTATCAAAAGATTTTCTTGTAATTCTGCTATTTTGAATAGAATAATGTTAGAAGATTATAGTAGCCATCCCATAAAATTAGTCAGCTCCTATAAAAGAACTGCATTATTCGAATATGATGATAATGATGATGTGAATGAAAAAGTGGATGAAAATGATACTGAGACTTCTTCTAATACTGATTTTTGGGGACCATTGTTCATTACTACCATTTTTTCATCACTTCTATGGTTAGGTAATCAACGTAATGTACCTTATGTATATGTGATTTGGTGTTTGTCAGCAATACTTTGTCATGTAACATGTCGCTCTTTTTTGGATGGAAGTACAATTGGATTTCATCTATCAATATTGGGATATAGTTTAGTGCCTCAAATCCCACTTTGTTTTATCATTTTAGCTCTTCGCCCATCATTGACTACATCGACTATAATTCAGTTCTTTTGCGTAGTATATTCCATGTGTGCTGCACTTATGAGTTACAATATGATTATTCGACCATTGATTGAGCCACGCTCGAGAAATAAGTTGTTGCTTCTTCTTCCTGTCGTATTTCTTTTTGAATTATATATTATAACATTAGTACCAATGCGACGTTGGCAAATTAATCATGGTAATCCTATAACTATCATGTAACGCAGATGTGAGTTGATATTCTATTATCAGAAGCAAGTCCGGCCATGTTTTTTTGTTGAAAATAGAATAGATTATAATTTTGTAGAATTTTGATTAATATTATTTAAAAATTTAAGATATTACTAGAAAAGAGTTATAAACATTCAATAATTTATGAGAATGCTTTCCCCCAAGTCTTTTGTTGTGCTTTTTTTTCCGCTGCAATTGCTTTTGTTAGACGGCCCACAGTTGCATTAATTGCTTTATCTGGAATTACCATTTCACCTTGTGCTTGTTTAGCATCCTTTAAAGCATTTTGTAAATCCTTTTTAGCTTCCCATGCAGCACTACGACGAAAGTAGGCTTTTGGATTACGAGGATCAAGCTCGAGAGCATGATTACAATTATTCAGAACCTGTTCATTTTTCTCCATTTTTAAGTAACATAATGCAATATTTAAGTATAAAGAGATCTTTAATTGTTTTACTTCCGCTTCATCATCAGCAGATAAATCAAAGAATTTTGTACAATGAGTAAGTGCTTTAGAATAACGTGCACACGCCGTTTTATAGACACCACCTTTAAATATTTCTGTTGCTTCATCTTTATTTTTCATCACTAACCGCATACGATCTGCTTTCTTTAATTTACGATTATCAACATCTTGATCCTCATCAGGATTCGCAGCCTTTTCTGCAGCAGCCTTTTCAGCTTCAATAGCTAATTGTGCTTCAACTTCTTGACGATCTTTATCAATCGCTTCAAAATATTTTTTACATATATTATTTTGCACCTCTTGACGAAGATTATTAAATTTACTTTTTACATCATTTAATGACGCATCAGGTTCATCATACATCCAATTTTCATGATCATCAATAATTTTATCTAATGCTGTGATATCCATATATGCTGCAGTACCATACTTTTGACGCTTAAAACCACGACAATCTAATAAAAAGGCTTCAAGATCATTACGAGCATCTAATAATTGTACAATTTCATTATCTTGAGTGAGCATTTCTTGTTCTAAATTTATCATATTTTGAACTTCATCTGATGTGAATCCGACAACATTTTCAGGTGCTGCAAGACCCTCCGCTGCAAACTTACCAAGTGGTGAAAAAATAGCAGAGTCAGTAATATAATTATTATCATCTGATATGGCAAGTTTTGTATCTACAAGTTGATTGTTTGCAATTAATGCTGCTCCTAAAGCTATACTTCCATCATCAAGTTTTGCACCAAGTGCTTTATGTGCATTAATTGTACTTGTTGCTGTAGTACCGGGTCCTGTGACATTATTAATATTTTTATTATCTCTAAATATTTCACAAATTACTGTTTGAACAACAGTCATTCTACTACCACCACCTAGAATTTCAACACCACCTATATTTGCAATATCACTAGCAGACATACCAGATAATAAATTATTTACAAGCATGTTCCTAAATGAAGAAAGTAAATCACTGCCAAGTGTAAGTAATTCATCTCTAGTTAATTTGAAATTCACATCACCATTATCTGTTAGATTTTCAACAGTAATAGATGCTTCAGGTAATTGTGATAAAAGCTTACGAACACGTTCACAGCCATTGATTAAACGCTTACCACGTCTTGAATTCAATGACACGGTAGTTTGGTGTTTTTTTTCACATATATCAGCAAAATGCTTAAAAATTAATTTATCAAAATGAGCTGCTCCAAGATTTGCTTCATAACATGAACTTTTAACAAAGGGTCCACCAGATCCAAATAATGGTACTTTTTTAGAATCTAAACTATCCTCTGGTAATGAAATTAATAATGCTGTTGTTTGGGTATTACCCATATCAATAATCACAATATCTTTACCTTCTAATGCTGTTCGTTCATTTGGTTGAAGGGCTTGAGCTTTACGAGTATATGCAATTTTTAATGCTTCAGCTTTATTTGTTGTACATACACGGTCTAATTCAATGCCAGCTACACAACATGCTTGTTTAATAGTGGTAGCAGCTGCTGAAGTTGCATTAGGTGGTAATACAAAAGAAAGATTTACTTTCTTTTCATTGTTATAAACTTCATTAATACGATCATTTTGTTTCACTAAGAACATACCCAACAATGATACAATACTCATATCTTTGCATTCATCATTATATTGAATTGGCCACATTACACGATTATTATCATCGCTGCTCGCAACTGAATCTGCCATTGTATTATCTATATTTTGATCCAAATATAAATTAAAACTTCTCACTATACTATCAGCACTAGTTTGAGCCATTGCCTCTTCATCAACAAGACGTGATCTACCATTAAAACATATCACACTAGGTCGAGACACAGAGCCTGTGCTTGTCAAGACAAGTTCACCATCATCTGCAATTATTACAGTCTTAGACGAGCCCAAATCAATACCAACAGAAGAGACACTCATATTATCTGATATTTTAATGCAAAAAATGCAAAAAAGTCTTTGTGAAAGACAATCTAGAGCAAGATCTAGATCTTCGGATCTTCGGCGTCCGGGTCCTAAGTTCGTAAGACCGCCGTTCCTCTCTTCGTTTTATGGAGTAATCACATTGATTACTACAATTATAAGTAGAAAAGATGGAGTTTAGTAATTTAACAGATCACGAATATAGCTCTAGCGCGTCTGGAAGTGGGATTATTATTGATAAGACCTTTGAATCTTCTTCAACATCTATTAATATAGAAGGATCTGCAATACCACTACAATCGACACTTAGTAATCGTTGGGCAACTGGTGAATCTATCAGTGGACAAAATGTATCTTACACATCTGTTGGTCTTAATTTTAAGTCTTCAATCTATATTGAAGGAAAATATTGTAAAACACTAGTTGGTATCCTTCGTTTGGATGGATTTAATAATACGGACGGTGAAGATAATAATTTAGAAGTAGTTCGTAAAGTATTCAATATAAATTTAACTGATTCATACAATGATGCGTATACATTTGTATATACTCAATTACAAAATAAAATACAAGAAGCTCTATTATTTGGTAAGGGTGTTGAGAATCCATCTGCATATTATGATGCACGTGACAAGTTTTTGGCTATATCTCACAATAATAATAGGAAAAGAAAACCTTCAAATGGTGATAGCCGTGGAGCTAAAGTTGGTATATCAACTATAGATAGTGTTCATGATGATCTACTTCCATGTAGGCATGCACATAGATTTCCAGTACAAAGAGGTGGTCATTTTGATCATGAACTTATTGGTAAAATTAAATGTGATGGATTGCATCTTATATATATAGAAGATGATAATAGTAATGAAGGAAAATATGAATTATGCGATAAAGAATGCTGTAGAAAAAGTACTCATAATGATTCCCTCTTTTCACATATTAAAAATATTGGTGTGCTGGATGAAAATATACAGGATAATTCTCAAAATTTGCCATATTGTCAAAGTTGTCAAGCTATCAAAGAATCACTTGCAACTATGAAATAAGGTGAAAGTATCATACGTTAACGGTACCTTGAACATACACAGAACATAAATGAGTAACTTTGGTAGTTTGGTAGTTTTATTAGTGTTAATCATGAATGAACGGTACACGGTAACAAGCAAATGATAATGATACTTCAAATAATAACGCTGTTGTAATTAACCTGTCTAAAGAAGTTTGAGCTATGATCGATTGATCAAATCATCAAGCAATGTATATATTCCAAAAAATAACATGGTGCACAGATCGTCATTTGCAACTAAGATAAAAACTACAATGAGAAACAACTTGGATATGTAATGAACCTAAATAATCAATAATTTACATCATTATCACCTATCCCCTGTGATGCTACAAAGAATGGCTCTTGCTTCGCTGTGGGGCAAAATGGTTTCGCGCTGCCTTCGGCTTTCGCCTCTTTCGCCTCTTTCGCGGGCAAAAGTTTTTGTACGACCATGGTAAGATTCGAACTCACAACCTCGTGCTATCAATTGGTACTTTAGGAGCACCATTCGTAGGCACACGCGCTATCCAATTGCGCCACACGGCCGATGAAGGAGGGAGCGAAAAAAACGGTATGTGAATATTAAAATCATCCTTTGAAGCTCTACTGACTGGACTGGCATTGGTTTATATCATATCATTTATATTGGATCTGTTTAATGTGAGTTGATAGTGTGTTTTTTGTGTAGTATCACTATTTTCTTACACTAATTCTGTTGTAATCCTCCCTTCAGCAAGATGCGCATGTGCGTCGGTGAAAATTTGGAGACTCCACCTTTGATGAATTTGTTAGCGAATAAAACACTCCATAATTCAATCTAAATTAAAGTGAGTATTTGTTTGTTGTTTGCTGTTATTTTGAGTTGTGTGAATTCCACCTTTAAGAGTGTAAATGGCTTCCATCTTAGGCTGCATAGCCTCCTCAAGTGGGGCTAGGCTAGGCTAGGCTAGAGCGCTTGCAATGGTATTGTGTGAATTCCACCTTTAAGAGAAACTTGGCTGCATAGCCTCCTCAAGTGGGGCTAGGCTAGGCTAGGCTAGGCTAGAACACTTGCAAAGGTATGCATCCTTAATAGTGTACAAGATGAAATAAATATAGATACATGTTGTGTAATATAGATGTGCTCTTTAATGAATGGTGATGAAGTGTGTTTGTTGTGTTTGACTCATACGTCTAGTGAAGAAGGTATTTTGTGATGATGTCTCGATGAGGACGGTGGGCGGGTTTGTTTGATCGTTTGTTAGCATAGTTGGAGCTCTTTTATCGAGAATATCATCCTGATATTAGAATCGTTCTTCCGGTGTTAATATTGCATCTAGAGGCAGCAGAGCAATGGTTAGTTATATGCTAGAATAGATATAGTTGCAGACAAGCAAGCCAAGTAAAAGAGGAAATCAAAATGCTTGAAGATGATGCATCTGAAGAGCAAAGAAATGATATTGCTCATATGTATCATCATTTACATCTGGACGCCACAGAACCACGGCTGGAATAGGTGGAATGCATCTAAATAAAAGAAGCAGAAACGTAGAGGGTTTGTGACAGCGTTAACAGTGAATGAAACAAGAGTAGCTAAAATAACAGCTCGTAAAGGCGCAGACAAGCAAGTAAAAAACAAACAAATAGAAAAGCTTAAAGATGATGCATTTACCTATGGACGCCACAGAACCACCCACGGCTGGAACAAGAATTTCGTCAGGCCGATAATATCATGGTTGTAGAAGCATCCATCCTTCGTTGCAGATGATGTAGATGGTATGAACCATGATGATTTGATGATGTGAACCATGATGATGTTGATAGACTGATAGACTTGCAGCCTTAATAACCAGCAAGCAGCAACAGAGGAGATGCGAAAAAAGCATTATCTGAACCAAATTTATAAGAACGGTCTCGAAATCGAGTGCATATTTTGTTGTTTGTACCTGGTAAATGATGTCGTATTGATTGATTACCACAATCAATACACTTATATTAATAAAATGCATTTGATAGATAAAATATTTTTTATACATCTAATGTAGTCATGTTACGAGCATAAGTATTTAGATCTGAGTTACAGACATTTGGTTAGTATACAAGTTAAGATATTTGCATAGTGTGCAAGTTAAGATATTTGCATAGTGTACAAGTGTTAAAGCAGAAGTTATGCGATATTGGTACTTGTATAGGTAAGTAGTCTTTATTTGGTGCAAGAACAGAATGTAAAATGTAAAAAGATTGTGGAACTGGAATCATATGTATATATGGGAGTCATTTCCATCGTTATATAGAATAAATAAATATAAGAATCCTACTCTGCCCTTACCTTAACCAGTGTTCGAATACATTGGTGAAATACCTTCCAAACAGACCAATATAGACCCTAACTTGGGAGATACACCTAGTAACACACAATTATACGTTATGAATACAAATAAATAATAGAATCCTACTCTACCCTTACCTTAATTAATGCTCGAAACACCTTTAACAGACTATTATACCCCCTAACTTGGGGGATTACACCGATACACCTAGAGTGAGGACCTACCGCATGATATGCATATATGCATCACACATCACACTATTCTCGACTTGACAGATCAAGACCCTTCGTGTCCAACACTATGCTAGTATGCCTCTCATAATGGTAATCTAGATGTACGCAATGGTCTCGATCTCAAGTCCCTCCTTTTTCAAATATGTAGATATTATACAACATGATGATATAATGATTAATGATATAACAACTAGAATTAGAATAACATACAAAAACATACAGAAGTTTTCTTGAAAGTAACGTTGATCTGGTTATGTATATAGAATTAGAGATGATATATGTACATATTAGTTTATAAATACAAATATAAGAAAAGTTTTGCAAATTAATTACACGTCTTCTTCATTTTCTTCTGAAATGATATGCTGATCAGAAGTTAAGTCCGTGGCAGAACTTTCTGTTCTTCCTCTTCCTTTAAATGATTCCTCTGCATATTCTTCAAGGAAACTAGGAGGTAACGCTATAGCTGATAATCTTCTTGCAGCCCGAACAACTGGTGCAACTGTGGCATTTTCTTCACCTGCTTGTGCACTTATTCTTGTAATTTCTCTGAGAGCAGCTAATGGATGTACCATAGTGGAAGCTCTACGTCGTCCACGCATAGATGGTCTTTTTTCAGTTGGTTCTGGCTCTGCTGCGACAACAGCTTCAGGAACTGCTGTTGATTGTACACTAAATGATAATCTTCTTGATTTTTTAAGAGATGAACGAGATTTCAATGATGGTATATTTTGTTGATCATCTATTTCTCTGCCACTTTCATATTTATTATTAGCATCATCATCATCATCATCATCTTTATTTTCACCTGAAAAATCTAATTCACTATCTGGAGCAAGACCATAGACGCCAATCAAAATCAAAACAACACCACTACTAAATCCAATATGCTGTTTAGTATCAAATGCTTCAAATTCTTTAAAAAATAATCCACCACATATAATAGCATATAACATAAAACATACTTGTATAACAGGTATAACAAATAATGGTGGAAATAAATCTAAACCTAAATCAATACGAAATACCCAAAATAAGACAACAAATATCCAAACAAAAAAAACTATATATAATTGATAATTTTCAAATTCTGATCGATCAGTTGATGCACTACTATTTAACATCATACTCATATTTTTTGCATTAACAACAGCAAATGCACCAATGATAGCAGAACTAGTACAAAAGCATAGTGGTTCAATAAAGGAATGATTCCATAATTTTGTTCTTAATTTCATTCTTGAATAATTATAATGTTTCCATGTATATTCACATCCAACAACAAGTAAACCAGCTACTATAAGGTATACATGAAATGGTGTATTTGTTGCATAATAATCAAATATTTCTTCACCATTGAGTAATAATGCAGTACTACCAGAAAATATAACAACAAGTGCATTTCCACCAATAATAAGTACAGTTGATAATAACATAGATAAAGTTATATCTTCTTTTAAAACAACTTTAGCAAATATAATATTTGAAACAAATTGTACTGATTCTAATGATGCAAGTAATGATTGTGCTGCAAAACCATATGCAATAAAACACATAACAGAACTTGTAACAAATACTGTTGTTCCAATACCCCATAAATGATCTGCAGGTGACCATGGTTTCTTCAATGGAGTAGTATCTTTTGATATCGCATTAACACTAGTAGGTGAACCTGGTTCACTTTTTACATCCGTTATTGATGCCATTTCGCCATCAGAACTGATAGGTTCCATCTTTTCTATTGTACTGTATTTTATTGTACCATCATCAGTAGAAACATGATGATGATGAGCATCTTCATGTTCATTTGCATGAGCTATACTTACAATATTGTTACCAAGATTCTGTCCAACAGCTCCAAGAATCACAAGTATTACACCAATAAGGACACTGGCTGTATCATCGTCACCTTCAGCCATATTATATCTCCTACTCTATACTATTGAATAAACAATTACAATGAAAATCTAGATATTTATTGTTACACACTTCACGTTAACAAAGTGATTGTTAAAAACACTTTATTCGTCACTTCAATGTTGCACTGGCTAAATCGTACGAACGCACTTTGAGGGAAAGAAGAAGCTCTTTCTCAGTTTTTAATGGCTATTATCTATTGTTTTTGTTAGATCTGCAAAGTTTGATTCTATTTTAGGTTTTTCATATAAATATTATAAATAAATATTGAATATATCTTTGAAGAAAAGGCTCCTCACTCAAGTTTTGGAATCTATGGAGATGTCTTTTGATAATATTGAACAAGTATTACGTAAAAATGTTAAAGATTATAAAGCATATGGATTAACAAAAGATGAAATTCTTCGGATGGTTATCAAATATTCAAATGATAATGATTGTGATGATGACGATTCGGTATCCTCAAAAAAATCATCATCATTAATGACATCAGATGATTCAGAAGAAAATAGTGATAACCATCATATTAATTCTCATCGACAACATCAAAAACAAGATGATAATGGTGGATATTATTCTCATTATATACCATCTACTCCTCAACCTGAAAGTAATAGTAGTATTAAGAGTAATAATAGTGGTAATTTAGGTCGTATACCATTTTCTGTATTAGAACATGATTTTGAATTTCAAGATTTAAGTAAAATACCTTTAGAATTACCTGATAACAATGAAGATGAAAATGAAAATGATTGTTTTATTGATGTTAATGATAGAGCATATATGTATTATATGCGTGAAAATGCTGCTGATGATGATAATACGAATGGTTATGATGATGATAAAAATAATGACATTACTGTAACAACTGATGATGATGATGATGATAAATCAAGTTTGTCGACGTGTGACGAAAGTCAAAGTATTGAATACACTGCTGATAATACTAGAATGCAACAATATTTAGCAACCTATGAAAAAAATACAAGTATAAAAATGGGTATGAATTCATTTCATAATAATGACAAGAAGAAGAAAATGAAAAAGAAAAAGTATACCAACAAGAAAACGCGTTATACACGAGTGAAAAGAGTGAAAGGAATTATGTCTCAATCAGGATCTGATGTACCATCACAATCTAGTGGTGATGATGATGAAATGGTATTTGATGATGAACATTATGCACAAGCAATAGCTGATTGGCGTATGGTTTTACCATTAGAAAGAACTAAAAGTGATCATCATAAAGATGAAGAAAGAGCAAATCTGCGCAATGATGCACGAACTCGTGTTACACGTAATGATTTCTTAGAAGGATTACTTGAAAGTCTTACTCCTGGTTCTAATAGCAGCAGTAAACTTGATAGTATTGATAAAATAGAAACAAAGTCTAATGAAGGAATTCATAGTATATCAAATAATAAGTTTATTTCAAATGATGATCAATATAATGCAATTAATAATGATCAAAACGACGGCGCACGTTTGTTAGCAACAGCATCTCCACCAAATACAAAGAATACAAGTGATAGAAAATTACGTACATGGGAAAAACCTACAACATCATCAAGCTTACGTAGACGTGAGAAATACAGTGCACCAATTCGTAAAATTGAAACACGAAGAAAAAAAACAAGTTTTGTAACTTTTTCTTCAGCGTCATTATGTTATGATACAAGTTCACTCCTTAATTTACATACTCAATGTCTGTCAAAAGTTGAACCTGTTATAGGAATGACATCAGAATTAAAACATTATGATATAAATACACATAATATGATTATGTTTGATGCCATGGAATCATCAGAATATAGTGATGATGAGAAATATACTGATGAAGATAATACTGACATTAATAGTGAAGAAGACGAAGATTCTGGAAAGTGGATGGATGGTGAGATTCAATTTGATGGGCATGAAGAGTATAATGATATAATCAATAAAGATCAATGCATACCAAAAGTTCATATATCACATTTAAAAGGTTACGTTAACCAATTAGAAGCTTTAGTTGCAAAGTCATCAGAAGAAGAAGCTAAAGCTGTAGCTGGAATGTTGGATACGGACGTAGTACCAAGTGATCTTGTTGATGATTTTATGGTTATAACAAATACAAATACAAATAAAATTAATTTAGATAACTGGAGTAGTAGTGATAGTAGTGAAGAATTAGAAATATTTCCACAAAAAGAAGTAAAACATGATGATTTTCATCTTGTACATGCCAAGGTAACTACTGGAGTTACTCGTACTAATGGCTATGATTCAACGACTAATAGATCATTCACAATAGAAGAATTTGTTGCAAAATATAATAAAGACAATGATGAAGAAGATTCCAGTAT
>JACKZZ010019511.1_pt1 | contig 35862 bp, 28 predicted proteins | sample 8027871 | NCBI WGS metagenome assembly JACKZZ01 (sample SAMN15724774, study PRJNA655200) | protist metagenome | isolation source: fluorescence activated cell sorting (FACS) single amplified genomes of... | place: USA: West Boothbay Harbor, Gulf of Maine | collected 2000-07-19
CGATATCCCCATATGGTGTAAAAATCAGGGTTTACAACGACCATTTTCGATGTCAATTCTAACGTTTTCAACGATGTATCTTTTTTACCTCGTTTTGCTAATAAGACGGCTGCCAATTTTTTATATGCTTTCATTTTTGCTTGTTTTTTTAATACTTCTTTTTCATTAGGTGCAACACCTTTTGGAAGACGTTTTCTGCCATGCATTTTTGTTGTTAATTTATATTGATAATAATAATATTGGCTTTAAAATTTTGTTTCTACTTTCACTTTATATCGTTATATTTGTATCTATATATACGTTGAATCTAGTAATATACACACAAGAAAAACACTGCACTTTCAAATTAGTAGATGTATGTAAAATATTATTTTGTCGTGTTGATTTCAATTTCTTTTTTCACTTTTTTCTGTGTGTGTGTGGAGCACATCATTTTTTGTTTATAATTTTTTTTTTATTGTTGTCTCTATCTAATAGTTTCAATAGTACTGCACACTATTATATTTATTTATTACTGCTTATATTCATCATTCATATTCAACAAACAGTACAGCAATATATTTTATTGAATCTATTTACATCAAGATTACAACTTTGTAGATCATTCATATTTATATTGTCTCTTTTGAAAATAAAAGAATGAATAGTAACAATCAAGGTACCTCTGAAATATCACGTGACTTAAATGGTGCAAGAATGCAATCATCGTCAAAACATGCTAATTGGCCACATGCAATATTTTCAATATTTTTTGGTTTGTTAGGATCAGTTGGGTTAGGATATTTTGCTGTAAAACATAATATTGTGAATAATGACGGCATTGAGGTAGATACAGAAACAATGAAAGGGTTTGAATATATTGGGTATTTTTTCGCATTATATCATGTAGTTATGATTATATGCCGTACATCAGTAAAAGGTCCAGAAGAATTATATAATCAATTATGGGCATGTAATACTGGCATGGCATTAGCCACTGTTGGTATATTTTTACACCGCCGTGTATTAGTGGGCGCAGCAGTGGCTGTTGTTTCAATCGATCAATGTTTATGGTATATAGATTGTATTTTTAAATTGACAACTGGGAAATTTAAAGTTGGTGTTGCAAAATATCTTGATTGGCCAGAAACACCTTTTGTACAAAAATTATTTTCATGGCATCATTTATGGTTTTTACCAGTATGTATTTATTATTTACGTAATACTGGGAATGGTACAATGCCAAATGGATCATTGTATTTAGCAATGATTGGTGTTTTTTCCATGGGATTGATTTCACGTATATTAACACCACGTGATTTAAATATAAATATGTGTTTTGAATGTTGGCAAGATGTACATGTATCGTTGTTTCATTTATGTGATAATAAAGCGGCATTTATTTATTTACCATGGTTGGTAATTTTATTTAATATTTTAATGATTATTCCATGGCAATTGATGTTGTTTTTGGTAAGAGTGAGGGTGTAAAAAGTATTTTAATACGCACGGTGTAGTAGATGACATAGACTATATATGTGTGTGTATGTGATGTGTCAATGTTTCAAAGTGTGTGTGTGGTATGTATTTTTTTATGAAAAACCTTCGTAAAATTTTTGAAAATATAAAAATATATGATATATATTATTTTATTTTTTTTGAATCACACACACATGAACATGCAAACACACACAAAAAGCTACACACGTAATTTTATACTCTCGTACGTACTTTTATCATGAACAACAACTTAAAAATTGTTCTTGTAACAAATTTTCATTTAAATTTTTTCCAATAAATACAATATTACTAGATATAATATCCTCATACGCACCTTCCCTTCTAACATCAAATAAACGATTCGTTTTCAGGACAGCATGGACGCCTTGAATGACTATAGGATATTCTAAATCATCCTCCATGAAAACTATTCCTTTCACACGATAAATATCCCGTGCTTTTGCTTCCAAGATATTATGCAACCAAATATATAATAATTTACGATTTAATGGTTTATTTGATGAGACACATATCGATTTAATACTATTGGTATGTTCATGGTGGTGGTGGTGGTGGTCGTGGTCCTGGTCATTAATACCGTGATCATGATCATGGTGATGGTGATCATCGTGTGTATGCGTAGTATGTGTATCCATGCTATTTTTAAATACTGATTGATCAAAACTTTTTTGACATAAAATATTATCTAATGATATTTTCGAATATGTACTTTTCACAATTGGTGCAAGTGAATTGATAGATTGTATGGATTCAAGGCATTCATTTTCTTTAGTTAAAATATCATCATCACTAGTTGCGAATAATAAATCGATTTTATTCATAACAATTAATGTTGAATAGGATAATTGCGTCTCGACTTCTACAACTTTTGTATTTAAATCATTAATAAAATTACTTGAATCAATTAAACATATAATACCATCTAAATAAAAATTGGAACGTGAAAATTCTTCTGATAAAAATGTGAGTATTGTTGGAGATGGATCGGCAAGACCACTAAGCTCAACAAATACGCCATCTAATTCTGCAATTCCACTATCACATATACGAACCAATTGTTCCAAAACCCGCGATGTACCTTTGATACCACCACTGGTACCGGATGATACACAACACATACAACCATTTTTCATTACTATGATACCATTATCCACACCCATATTTTGTTCTATTAAAGTATGATCTATAGATACGCTTCCAACTTCATTTACAATAACAGCAAATTTCTTATTGTGATCTGGTGATTTTAATATATTGTTCAACAATGTAGTTTTACCACTACCAAGGAAGCCTGTTATGATATACATTGGTATCAATGAATTCGAAGATACATGGTTTTTATCTAGATTATTATTACTATTATTATCATTATTATTATCACGCCCAACCATTAATTTTTCTACTAATTGGCTAATTTTAATTCGTTCTTTAAATTCTAATAATTGTGCAACAACATTTGCAATGAAAATACTTACAACAGTTAAGACAATGAACGATCCATATTGTCCTAGTGTTTCCTGGAAAGAATTTAATAAGGATGATAACATTTTAAAGATGTATATAAAATGGTGTTAATTGTTGTTATTTATTTTATTCTTTGGAATCTCTACTATCTCTGTATTGATTTTTCTTTTTTTGAATATTATATTTACCAGGTAAAATAATATTTAATTATGTAATAGTGGCAACAGTGTATTTTCCAGCAGCAGGTTTCACATTTTTCAAATAATAATAATAAAAAATAACTCGAACTAAATTATATAGAACTAATAGAAGAAAACAAACAAATCAGAATTGTTACAAATAGTAAATATGCGCATGCGATGAAACAAATCACTCTTACAAATCTAATTACATACAATGTCCATTTTTGATACCTCTAAATGTATGAAGAAATTACGCCTTTCATTTTTAATTATATTATTATTTGCATTTACATTATATTATTATAATGTGAAAAAAGAAATTAAAAGAAAAAAATTGAAATCATCATCTGCATTAAAACATTTACGTGCTGCTACTATAGCATCAGTTAAAAATTCTACTTTACCTACTTATAAATTTAAATATGCTGATTTCATTGTACATAATATGACACATAACTTACCATCCCGTTTGAAAGATGATGTATTTAATCATTTTGATATTGATAAATGTTTGATTTCAAAAATATTACATCAAACTTGGAAAAAAAATAAAGTCGAAGAAATATATAAAAATTATATCATGTCATGGTTGGAAAAAAATCAAGATTGGTCATATTCATTTACTACGAATGAATTAAATAGAATATTTATGGAAACAAAATTTCCTGAATTTCTTGAAATGTTTGATAATTATAAAAGTGAAATTCAACGAGCTGATGCGGTTCGATATTTTCTATTGTATGAATATGGTGGTATATATGCTGATATTGATTTTGAAGCGTTAAAATCTATGAATACATTTTTAGATGAAAATATTCATGCCAGTGATGGTACTGGTATTAAACATGGTTGTATTGTTGGACAAGAACCATTTGAACATGCACATATATTATATAATAAAAAACGTTTAATTTGTAATGCAATTATGATGTCCTGTCCAAAACATCCTTTTTGGTTAATTGTATTTCAAGAATTGATGTTACGTAAAAATATCAAAACGGTACGTGCTACTGGCCCAAAAATGTTATCAGCAGCATTAAATAAATATGAAGAACTTTTAAAACATAGTAATAATGGTGTTGGAAATTATTTAACTCTACCATCTGTCTATGTACCATCACCATATCTATTTTATCCAAATTTCGATGATGCAAATTCAAATCATCGTAAAAATTGTAGAAATGAATATAGAAATGCAAGTATCAATCGCGCAATAGCATGTGAAAAACTTGAAAGTACAAACTATCAGAACGATCCAAAGAGACGTGAATCAGCTATTGCAATACATCATTGGGCACATACATGGCATCGTCCAAATATGGATGGATATGGTAAATTATATTCAATAGATGACATTTGTAATGATAAGGCAGTAGCTTGGACAAAAGCAAATGATGTAGATGGTAGAGTTGGTAGTAGACGGGTTGATTTGTTAAAAAGAATATCTAGGAATTGATGAGAGAGAGAGAGATTACAATTATATTATACGGCTCGTAATTTTTATATTGATGTACGAAGTATTATTTTTTAGACCAAAGATATAATTATATTCGTATTTTATTTAAAATTTACCCATATAGGAATTGATGAGAGAGAGAGAGATTACAATTTAAATATATTTATACGGCTCGTAATTTTTATATGATGTACGAAGTATTATTTTTTAGACCAAAGATATAATTATTCGTATTTTATTTAAAATTTACCCCCCCATTAAATTCACCCATCAACTTTTTCATCATCTTTCGTTTCATTTGGTTTTTCTTCTTCTTGCTGTTGTTCTTGTTCTTGTTGTTGCTGCTGCTCTTCTTCTTTTGGTTTATCATCATCGTTGGTATCGTTTTTTACCTTTGTTGATTTTAATTTCTCTTCTCGTTTCTCCGCAACGATAATCATATTTTCTAAAAACAACATAAATCTAGCATGCATTGGAGAATTTGTTGCAAAATCAATACGTTCTTGATCGGATAATGATAAACCATCTCGTACGAAATGCCCAAATTCATCACGATCTAACTCACCATCACCATTCTCATCAATTTCATCTAGAAATTTCTTTACTTCGAAGGGATTAGGTTTGTCACTATCTTCTCCATCCCATGCCATGACATCTCCAATCAATGTGCTAAATTCATAGGCATCAATAACACCATTACCATCATTATCATAACGTTTCCATACTAAGTTTGTAATTAATGCAACATGTTTTAATATTGTATCATCAGATAATTTCCCCGTTTCATTATCTACCTCATTTTTATTATTATCAATACCATCCACTTTGATTTGATCCTTCATACTTTCTGGAATAACCAAACCTAAACCACCACCATCATCAGGGGCAACTTTGGTTAAATTGCTATCTTCTTTTGATCCACCACATCCCATGGTTGTGTTTGTGTGTGTGTTTTATTTTCAAGTATATCTTTTGTGATTTGATGGAAGAATATGTGTATATACATATACAGTATATATATATATTTATGATCGTGTACCAGTATAGTGTACACATCTTAATTAATCTCTGTTTCTCTCAACTGTATCACAACTCTTTCAGGCTAATAAAGGTAAAACCGAAATTACTATAGAAATAGCATCAGATATAAATGAAATAAAACCCTGTAATGAACATGAAAATATTATAACGATGTGCTCACCATTAACGATTAATATGCTATCAAATTTTCAACCGGAAAAACAACCACAAATTTTGCTTTTACTTTCATGAAATTTAAGACGGTAATTCCAGATATTAAAGCTTTCGCTAAAACATTAGGAATATTAACACCGAACAACTTTTCCGCACAATTTGTTGTTAACCAATAACCATGGTCACCAACCTTAGTGCAGTTGTTTAACTTGTATGTTTCCTTTATTTTGTTACTGATTTGGGTTGCTTTTTCTTCCCTTTCATCATCATCTTCAACAACAACCACTTTTCCACACAATTTGTTGTTAGGTAATATCCATGATCTGATATATTTATAAAAGAACATTATAAATCTACATATTCCTTGCCATGAGTGTTGGTATTGACCTAGGTCTACACCACTAATGTGTAATAGATATATTGAATTCCACTTATACTCTGATTTTTATGTGAAGAAAAAAAAATGTTACTAGCTGAGTTTCTTCACGCATGCGACACGACAATGTCATACATTGAAATTGGTAACATGTACATACAGGATAGATGGGTATAAGTGTGTAAAAATTAAAATACATCAGGACCATTCCCTTCCTTTCTATCTATTGTGAAATACGAAACAATAGGGAATATTGTAACTTGCGGTTTTGACCAATGTTGTGCTTGGATTGATAACTTGCTAACCAAACTTAAATTCATTTGATAATCACTTACAAAAGTTAAATGACCTATTTTATCTGATTGTACATCCTTTTTAAACGCTATTGATGTCAAATAATCACGAAGATTATGAATACAATAATCATTAATTTTTTTCTTAAATTTAGTCATAAATTCCTGTGGTCGTGTGCAGCTGAAGGATGTACTCATAAGTTTGTTAAGAAACGTGATTGGAAAAAGGGATGGGATCGTGAAAAACGACGTTCTGTTACGAGGCAGGAAGGTAATAAAAGTTGCACATATAACAAATACATTTATGAATAGCAATGCTGTGTCAATAGTAAAATATATGTTAGCATGGGAGTACGCCTAGACACAGGGCTATTTGAGACCGACCCCCAAACTAAAAAAAACATTGAATTGTTGTTTTTGTGAAAAATAATACAAAAAAACAAACAAATGTTAACATAGTGTATCTAAGATTTGAACCGAGAAACATTATTAAAGCATATATACCAAACAAAAAAATAAAACACTAATACCATCATAATATAGATACGTACAATGTCCAAACGAAAATCTTGTAAAGAACGTAATCATTCAGAATGTGAATCGGGATGGCAAGCAAAATTTATGAATTGTAAATGGGATAAAGCTATTGGTTGTCATTCTGGAAATAATAGCCCACCTGTTGTTGAAAATAATAATAGTAAAAAGAAACATACACCATTGAAATCTACGGATGTAAAAGGTAAAAATTATGGGCCTGACATCGATGATTGTACGGTACCAGCATGTAAATCAACATCTAATGCGTTTAAGACACTTGTAGGTGGCGGAAGTAAAACTAGTTTAAAAAGAGCATTACCTTGTCCATTATTAAAAGATGAATTAGGACGTAATACTTGGAGTTTATTACATACCATGGCGGCTAATTTTCCAAATAATCCATCTAATGATGATCAATCAAAAGCAACAGCATTTATTAATAGCATGGCGCGTTTTTACCCTTGTAAGCATTGTGCAGCAGATTTTCAAGAAGATATAGTAAAGAATCCACCGAAAGTAAAAAGTAGAATTGATTTTTCAATATGGATGTGTGAAGCACATAATCGTGTCAATACCAAATTAGGAAAAACAACATTTAATTGTGATATTAATAATTTAGATTTACGTTGGCGTGATGGTGGTAAAAAATGCGAGTAAAAAAAATTGTGATATATATTTATAAATAATCACACACGCTCTCTGTGCGCATGTTTTTAATAATGTGCAGTATATTTTAAAATAAAATATAGTTTTTAATTAGTTTTATGTTCTCAAAAATATATTTTTTAAAGGTTCGTAACGCAGTATTACGTTTTATGTCTCCTAAAAAAGCCTCACCCATACTTCTCTCTATATGTTTGTATTGTTAAATTAACATCTGATAATAATGAGATCGATTCACGACGATTGTATAATTGTGCATAATACAATGATGTACAGCCTTGTTTATCTTCTACATCTACTGATTCCGGGTAACAAGTTATAAAATATGGTATTAAATCATATCGATTCCAAGTTGCACATAAATGAAGAGGTAGGCAACCATATTTATCTTGAAATTTCAAAGAATTCATATCATTTGTCGCTAATTGAATGCATATATCAGATGGTGCACCATATTCTAATGCAAAATGAATTGGAAGACGTTTATGATCACTATCACCTATGCTTAATAATTTCGGATCGATATCAATTAAATTTTGCAAATGTTCAGTAGTAGTTGTTCCCCATAATCTTTGACTTGTTGAATACAAGGAATACACACCAGTCATTAATCGTTTCTCAACATCTGTAAATTCTCTACGTTTCGTTTTGCTTACACCTAGTGCCATTGTTAATATGGAAATGCTTTCTTTTTTATTGTATTGTATCGCATATTCCAACGCCGTCTTGCCTTTTTTATCCTTTTGATTAATTGAAGCTGGATATTTTAAAATTAAATAATCTAGTAAATGATGTTGATTTTGCATTGCAGACATATGTAATGGTATCCATCCACCATCTGTTTTTACTTTCAAACCTTCTTCATATCCCTCCACAATACGTTTTACTACATCCAAATCTGTTTTATAGAAACATGCGTAATGTATTGGTAAATACCCATTTTCTTTTTGTTGTTTCGATAAATGTTTTGGATTTTCTTTAATTAAATGGTTTATTAAACCTTCACTTGTATTTTCCCAATGTTCGTCGCTATTATATGAATTCTCATACAGCGAATTGATACCGACACCTTCATAAATCCAATATTTACCATTTTTATAATTTTCAATAGTTAATTTAGGATCTTCAAGTAATTCCATTAATTCATGTGTATCATCATCATTTGTATTATCAACAACAGTGTTTCTTAGATTTTTTTCTTTCGCTATGTCATATGGCGTTAAATGATCGTCGTTTTGTATGTTCGCTCCGTCAGGGTATAGTGATAAAAAATATGGCAATAAATGGTGATGGTGATTGTCCATAACGGCTAGATGTAAAGGCAAGGATCCATTGTTTGTTTTTCTTTCTATTGATATTTCATCTTGTTGTATTAAATATTTCACAATTTTCAAAGGTGCACCATATAAAGATGCATAATGCAAAGGTATCATACCAAAACTATCACTTTCCGTGATATGTTCAGGATTTTCGTCAACTAGTTTTTTTACTTCCATGTAAGTTGTTGTTAAGTAACCAACACCATCGTATAAACTTTTTAATGGCATTATTTTTTGGTTAATAACAGTTTGTTAAGTTGTGTGATATTATGTACGAAAAAAATAGTTTAGGGTATTGTTGTCGTTTATGCAAAAGAGATAAGCGTATTTTAGTTTTTTTATGTTTTACTGTTACAATAAATATTAGAAGAAGTATTATTATTGTTGCTATAATAATATTATTATTATTAGAATTATTATAAAACTATAACACTAACACTTTGAAAAAAAAGCTGTTGTTGTGAAATGAAAAAATACTGTGGGAAAGTGGGGAATTCTTTTTTTATTTTTGCGGATTTTTTCTAAACGCTGTATGGAACTTTTTTTGATATTTTTGTATTATATAAATTTTATGAAACAAAACATAAATGCACAAATCTGGAAATCACACGAAATCTAGAAATAAATAATAACACTTTAGATTTTAACACCACCTTTTATGCCATATATTATTACCTCATATTACTTTTTTATGTGTACAACATCACGGCATATCATTTTCACATATATCTCTTCTCGTCCCTCAGTTTCAACAACAACAACACAATGATAATCTATTTCAAACTTTTTACAATATTTAACAAACTTGCCATTTGATGATTGACATCTGTTGCAAACAGGCTAAATGATTTTTTAATATCTTTCAATTGGTGTTCAACATTCGCAACACGTTTATGCAATTCAATTATCCGCTCGGTGTGTTTTTTATTTTGTCGTCCTACTTTATCTCGTCCATAATCATAGTTAGGTACATTAGGCAATCGATAACGACGTGTAAAACTACCAACGTCATGTTTTGCCCATGCTTCTTTATTTGTTTCATATGAATATTGTTTTATTCTATCATCATCGATATCAGGATATGCATTTTCATCATCGCTATCTACAGCTATATTTGCTAAACCATCTGTGATCAAACTTTCCCTGCTAATACTTTCATTCAAACTTTTACCACTCAATATGCCAGAAACAATGGTTATTGTAATACCTTCATCTGTCACCACTAAAAGTATAGTACTTGAAAACGATCCATTTAATTCTGGTTTTGTATTGCCATTTTTAAACCCTTGCTCTTCTATTGGTATATTTGAATTCACGCATGCATCATATATTTTATCTGCAACTGTATTAGTAAATCCTGGTGTGCTGATAATATGAAGTCCTCGTGGTACATGGCCATTTACACGAATAGAGTGAGATGATAATACATCACGTAACGTTGGAACTGTTTTCATATTTCTACTATCATTTTTATTCTTCTTTTTATTGCTAATACTTCCATAATAATTTCGTCTATTAGTAGGTGAAATATAAGATGATGATGATGGCGATGAACGATTTGTTGGGCTTGCTATACCAAATGCTGGGCGTACGCTTTTCTTATTACTATTACTACTATGGTTTTTCCGTGGTGATTGGTAACTTCTAGATGGTGTTTTTGCATTTGCATCATCCATGTGCGATCTTCCAACTGTCTTGTTTCTATTTGGACTACCACCAATGTTAGCATTTGTATCTTGAACTTTTTTCGTCCCACCAAATGGCCAAAATCGCAATGTAGAATCGTTTGTCGAAGTAGATGATGCTGCATATGATACTGCCCATGCCGTTTCGCCATTAAATCTACCATCTGATAATATAGCATGCGATATATGTTCTATTTTCTCTTTACCATGCACTTTTGGAAAAAACTTTAAACAATCTTTTTTCTCTTCAATTTGTATTCTATTTTTATTTCTTCCCGTGATACCTGATAATCCACCAATACTCTTCGCATATTTTGTTCTAGTTGATAATGATGCATTCGATATAATTTCTTTACGCTCAAGCTCCCATAATATAACAGAACCATTTTTACCACCACATAATATAAATTCATTATTCATACCTTTTTCATTAGGTGTTACAATCCATGATAAAGATTTTGGTTGGAACAAAAAGTCATTTATATCGTGATCATTCGTACGTTTGTTATCCGTATTATATGATTTTCCAGAAGGTGATGGTGATCTAAATGATGAATAACTTTTTTGTTGCCTTGTTCCATCATCGCTAGTAGTAGTAGTAGCGCTATTATTATTGCTACCCATCGTTGGCAAAGTACGACCAGATGATAATACAGTATGAATTTCAAAGGTAGGTTGAAATATGCCTGATGGTGATCTTGATCTACTAAATTTCCATATACGTACTATATTTGTGGTATCAATAGATACTAAATATTGACCACATGGAGAAAATTCACATAGTGTTATACCAGACGATGAATTTGATGCAATGAATGATCCAGTACATTTTCGCTCTGTATGCAATATTGTTTCATCTGCAAAATCAAGCCAATGAATTTTTCCACTATCCATACGAGAGCATAATACAACGACTGAATCATGTGGATGTACAGCTAAGTGTGGTGCATCAGTAAATAGCTCTGCATTTGAAGCTTCTGGGAATACAAAAGTTCCATTTGTAACATTATGTAATCGCAATGGTGTTGTAGAATTTGTTGTTAAATTTTCGCCGTCTTCAATTATTCCATGTGTAGGGTCCACTTTGATATCTTTCAATATTATTTCTACTTTTGGCATAGAAGTTTCTAAATGTAACACTGCTGCTGCTAATATGCCAGGCTTGGCAGTAAATTTTATGGCGACAGTCATTGTCAAACGATTACTAGCATCCCACATTTGTCCTAAATATTTTAAAGTGAAACTCTTCTCATGCATTAAACTTTCACTAATATTATCTAGATGAAATATATCAACACCTGGACCACACGCAACTGCAAATAAAGACGCATCGCGCGTAATTTGCACTGCAGATGCTTGTGTCGTATTGTTAGTACGTAATGGCATGAAGGTCTTCATTACATTAATCTTCGCCATTTTTGTTTTATTTTTAAGTGTGTATATTTTATTATTTTTATAATTCTTATTATAGTTTGTAAATAAGATAACTTCTTTGTTCTTTGATAGATAGACAGATCTTCTATTATTAGGAACAACTTGTTGTTTTTGAAATGTGTAAATGTCTTTTCAGATCATTTTCAATCACAAAGCATAAATTATAGTGTTTTTTTTTTTTTAAATTTCAAAAAAAAACATCATCAGAATTTTAATTTACACTTGCAAAGATTTATACTTATTATAATATAATATTACTATAAAAAATTATTATTTACCCCTATCAACGATCACTTATACTTTTTAAACCTCCTGAAAAAACCCGGAAAGCTGGAAAGCCAGAAAGCCCTGCTGTGGAAAGCTGGAAAAAAGCTGGAAAGGTTAAGGAGGAGGTGCAAAGGCACAATAACAAAGCACGAAACCTAAAAATGAAATTGCAACAATCTAAAAACAAACACACTCGACTATAAAGCTCTAAACGTCTCTCTCTCCTCAAGTAAAGAAATGGCATCTATAACAACAAGAACAACAAGAATAATAATTAAAAAATTACACGACCAAACAAATTAAATCATGTCCTTTACAACGCGACATATCGATGCGCCACAAGTATTATATACACCAACGGCAAATTTTATAGTAAATAATAATAATAATAATAATGACAATAATGACCAAGAGGACAAAGACTTAGAAAATCATGATAATAACAACAACAACAATAATACAACGTCAACGAAAAAAATATTAGCAGCATCATCATTTCAAGATATGGTTGGTGTATTGAAACAAGTTAATTTTTTAGCATACCACGCGTCTAGTATTTTCACATCTTTAGGTAATAGGGTAGAGGAAACAGGAGGTAAATTAAGTAATATATCCAATCGTCTAATAAAACTTGAGGAAAATGTGATGCAACTGGAAGAAAAAAGAAATAACATGGGTGGTAATAATATTCAAGAAGGGATTTCAAATACATACATGGAAAGCAACAAGAGCTCAACATTGCGTGATGAAAACCAATCGTTTCAAAATTTTTTTACTGTAAATACTCGGGATAAAGCATTAAATACGTTGTATGATGAATGCATGCCACCACCACCACTTGAAACGATGGATAAATTTTTACCAAAAAATAATGAAAAAAGAAGTTGTTTATTAAAGTATTCAAATCCACAATATTTTATGGAACAATGGATTAAAAATGAAATTGAAAAATTAGAAAAATATCGTTTACAGAAAGCTGAACATCGACGTCAACATCGTAATAATTTAAATAATAATTCTAGTACACGTAAAAGTAATCCATTTGATACGGATCAGCCGCTTGATTTTGGTGATGGTAGTAATAAAAATGGTATGAAATATAATACACATAAATTTTCACCACGTACAGCAGCAAGGAAATCTGCATTGAAATTAGATAAAGATAAAGAAAGGTACAGTGCAACATTGAAAAATTTAGATACAGCAACTAGGAATTTAAATGTAATGAACGGTGTAGATAATAATATAATTTCCAATCAATCATCAGGAATTATTAATGAATCCAATAATGTCGTATCATCACCTCCACAACCAACATCATCTCAAACAATACAACCAACAGCAGCAGTTAAACAAATGCCAACTAATAATAATACAGTAAATATAAATACGCCAAACATACCAACTAATAATGCTAATAATGTTAATAACAAGATGGTGAAAAGACAATCGTCTATACCAATACCACCACCATTACCAATGCCTGGACAACCAATAGGAAATCAAAAGCAACCACTACCACTACCAATACCACCGCCATTACCAATGCCTGCTGCTGCAAATAGCAACAATAATAATATTAAAACTGGTGGTGTGATGGCCAAGCCAATGCCATCAGCTACACCAGGCTTAGCATCTTTCTTGGATGATGTCAAGAAATTTAGAAAAGATAAATTAAAATCAGCAAGCGATGCTGTAGCAAACGATAATGATGATACAAGCGCTAATGCCACTTCTACATCAAGACGTGGATCTACTACTAGTGATGATTTAAAAGCACAACCTGGATCATTATTAGATGCCATTCGTAAACGTGCAATGACAGTTGACGAAACAAATCGTAGTAGAACAGTAAGCATTGATGATATAATTGCATCTAAGAAAAAGAAACGAGCTCAATCATATAAAGAAACTGGTGTAGCGGCAATACTTGCACATCGAATTGCAATGATGGGTGGTGATTTAAGTGATAATGATGAAGAAGATGGTAGTAGTGATGATGATTGGGAGTAATGATTGTGTGTGTACAACGAAAGTCTTTTTTTATAAAATATGTGAAATTTGAAATTAATACACGACGTATTCTACAAAGATAAACTAATTTTTACGCGAATATTTTAAAAAATATTAATATTTTACATCCGAGCTTGTCCGCCACCATAATGTTTATTTACAATTTCAGGATATGCACGTGAAAAATAATTCCATAGCATTTCCCCATACGTTTTTCCAGTAGCTTCGCTTCCAATGTCACCAACACCTCGTTCTGTTTCTTCTTTTCTTGCCATATATTTAGCTTCTCGATGAAATTTACTTGCTTGTACTTTCGCAGCAAATTTTGGATCAAGTGGAAGTGGATTTGATATATTATACTCCAAATTGCTACCTTGAAAAAACCCACATGAATAACGTTCTCTAGAAGTGACGACACGATGTGGGGTAGCGACAAAATAATTCCCAGTTAAAGATTGCAATGCTTCACCTAAATTAATAACAAATGCACCTTCGACAACTTCAACTGGCACCCATCTACCATCGAAAAGTTGAATTTCAAGCCCAGGTCCATCAGGTAAAAGCAATGTTAAAAATGCAGCATCTTTATGTGCATTGACGCCATGTTGATTTTCCCCCCATTTGTTCTCTTCCGTTTCACTCCCAGGATAATGAATAAATTTACACAGCGACATACGTTTTGAAATATCACCAAATGTTTGCCGAAAATGATTTTCATGAAGTCCTAATCCTAATGCCATAGCAGATAATAGTTCGTCTGCAACTAAACCACATCTATTCATGAACTCTTTCGTAAGAGCTTCATATCCAGGTAAAATTTTATCATCAAAATATTGGGAAGGACCATAAAGACGAAGATATGGACGGTCCATATCTTCAGCTACAACTTTACAATCTGTCCATGTATCTACTTGTTCACGAAGGTCAACTCTGCCATTTGTCAATTCAGTACCAAGCGGCTCCCACCCCCTAAAATGCTTGGAATGTTGCTTAGCAATGGTTTCTTTTTTCGAACGTTCTAACACAAATATTTTTCGTAACATTAATTTCACTCGAAGTTGCAATTCTTCTAATTCATGACCAACTAAGGAAAAAAAACCAACTGAATGACATACATCAGCAAGATTATTAGCAAAAGCTTGACGATCCGTTGGAGTTCCTTTTCGAAAATCTTGTATGTTTATGATTGGAACAGACATTTTATATACATATGTTAATTCTTTCTTTTTTATTTGAGAAATAATGCATAATCGTCTACGTACATGTCGTCTCACGTATATACTCGTATATATATATTTGTTGATGTTTAATTATATATCTGAGAATAAGAAAGAGAAGACTGGAAGAAGGTTTGCCAGGTTTGGTGCTTTGAAAATAAAAAAAAGTATGCTATGTCCATGCTAAATTTGGTGGATCATCACAATTCATACTCTAACAAGTCCTATCATATAAATATTTTCAGGGCTATTTCAGCGTAAAATTTATAAATGTTAAAAAAAAATATTTTCATGAAGAAACCGGATGTTTGGCTCAGTCTTTTTTTATGTTCCAGCATTTTGGGAATTATCCAAAGACATTATTAATATTAATACAAGCAAGTGGTAAAAACCAACTATTAAAATATTATGACAAAATATTTAAAGACGGCTTAGGCTGTCCAGGCTGTCTGGCTGTCTGGCTGTCTGGCTGTCCAGCTGTCCAGGCTTAGGCTGTCCAGCTGTTGTTGTTATAGTTACGAGGACTCGTAAGATCCAAAAAAAAAAAACAAATAATAAAATTTCTTCAAAGTTGAAGCATATAAGTTGAAGCATATGGGGTGTTTTGAGAATCTCCGACGAGAGGATAGATATATAAATGTACATAGATAAGTTTGGTTGATACTGCTGCTGTAGCAATCAATCTATTACTTATTTATTTTAGTACGCTTTAGCTTTGTATTTGGCTTTGAATACCACCCTCGTAAGTTACATCAATTAAATTTTATATATTAATTTATAAAATATATAAAAACACGCTTTTTTATCTGTGGTATTCAACTTTTTAAAAACAAGAACAAGATGAAACGACATATGTTTATATTAATATTAATAATATTCTCTTTATCATCATTACCATTTCAATTATTTGTCTCGGGGAGTGCAAACGATAAAATGGCAACGTACATCACTGGTATTGCAGGCGGAATTTTTGTACCAGTGGCTACAACAGATTATGCAACAACGTCTTGTGGTTGGTTGAAATTATTTATATTTTTATCTTTTGATTGCCAACATTCAATAATGTATTGCGCGTATCTAATCGAATTGAATCCAATGGTTGATATGTTTATTATATTTTTATTTATATGTTTGTTATTGATTATTATATAATAAATGCCATGCTCGCATTTAAAATGCATATATATATGCACATATCGTTATTTATTTGCCTGTTTTTAATATAATAAATTCACAAGATATGCGTATGTTGCATCATGCATTACCAGGTAATTATGATTACGAGAAACGAAGAAGAGGGATAAAGTTGATTGAACTCGTAATACATGTAGTTTTGTTAATGTTATTGCCTGCTAATGATACATAAAATAAACCTTAAAATATCCTGTAAGCAGAGGTATGAGCTAGCGTGCCGAGGGCCGAGGGCATAAAATAATGCAGCTGCTTGAAGAAGAGACACGACGACACGAAAAAATCTATTTTATCATTTTGAAAAAAATCATTTTACATGTATATTAGAGGTAAGACGAAGATGATGAGAAAATATGATGTAGAGTGGAAAGATACATATATTAATATATACATATTAACAACAACTTTAAATTATTTATTATTTAATTCATTTATTTTATTAATTAAAAATCATAACGATTATCAAACATGTTACGTACACATGCGGTTGTAGAGTTTGGTGAACCATTACAAATAGTTGAACAACCTTTACCTTTACCTATGGGAGAAGAAGTTTTAGTTCGTACCACATATGCTGGTATGTGTCATAGTGAACTTCATTTATGGGAAGGTTACTTTGATACGGGAGGTGGTAACAAATTGCCGTTAAATACACCAAGACCACATACCTTGGGTCATGAAATTGAAGGTGAAGTTATTGCAATGGGAGCAGATGTACCAAAAGGTATGTTTACGAAAGGTAAATCATATGCAATCTTCCCTTGGTTGGGATGTGAGAAAGACTCTTGTGTACATTGTCGTACAAAAGATAAATACAATTATTGCCAATCACGCGATAGTAAAAAGTTTGTAGATGTAAGTAATATTTTGCATTTTTCTCTTAGTATATCAACACTTTGTCTAACATTGAATATATATATATATGATACATTTTTTAACATTCACAATAGGGTCAAAGCATTTATGGAGGATATGGTTCACATTCATTAGTACCATCATATCGCTATTTAATCGACTATGAAGGGGCATTACCGGAAGGATTAGGTTGTGTTTACATGTGCTCAGGCCTTACCGCTTTTAGTGCTTTGAAAAAAGTACAACGACATCCTGGTATCGTTAATGCTAAAGATGTATTAGTATTAGGATTGGGTGGTTTGGGTTTCCAAGGATTGGGCTTTGCATTGCCAATGTTAGGAGGACCATGTTTAGCTGCTGATATTGATGAATCGAAATTAAAAGAAGCACAAAAATATGGTGTCACCACATTCAATTCTTTAGATAAAGATGTTGTCAAACAAATCAAAGCTGCTAGTTTTGATGGTACAGGTATTGGCGCAGTTGTCGATTTCGTCGGTAATGCTGCAACATATGCATTGGGCAATGCCGTATTGCGTAAAGGTGGAAAACAAGTGATTGTTGGATTGTTTGGTGGTGACATGGCAACGCCATTAGGAGTTTTACAATTTCCATTGCAAGCAAGATCTCTTGAAGGTTCCTTTGTTGGTTCATATGAGGAAGCAAAAGAAATGATGGATGTACTACGACAAGGAAAAACTACTGTCGTTCCTCATCATTTCCAATCCATTCATACTGTCAATCAAAGTTTACTCGATTTAAAAGCTGGTAAAATTATTGGAAGAAGGATTTTCAAACATGATTGGCCAGGTAGTAAAGCATAGTGTTGTATTAAATATATACTCGTATGATGCATATATATTATTAATATATATACTGCTTTTTTTACCTGTGTGTACTATCAGAAAAGCGATCACGAGTAATAAAAATATTAAAACACACACACACACAAGACGTAAAAATAAAAAGATTATTATAACGAAAAAAGAACATCTTGCGTTGAATACTTTACCCTTGTACGAATATTTTTTACAAGTTATACAGTCTATAATATATTCTAATATAATATTTTATATTACGCTTCGCCAAGACATTTTTTTTAATATTTACTCGAATCCCTCTCTCCCTCCTTTTTCTTTTCTTTTTTACAATTTTTTATTTTTTAAATATAGAGGTGTATTCTTGACAATTTGACGCTACGTACTCTATTACTAGCATTTTTATATTCATACGTGACAATTATAGGTTATTTTATACATATTTGCAATTACTTCTTCTTCTTCTTTTTCTTGCCGCCTTTCTTTCCTTTTTTACCTTTTTTACCTTTCTTCTTGCCACCTGCTTTTTTCTTTGGTTTCAATGCCTCTGCTGCAGCTTTTTCTGCTGCTTCTTTTTCAGCTAAAAATGTTGTATATCCTGGCGCTGCAGCTGTAAATAAGTTCAAAGCCATTGTATCAAATAATAACAATCCAGCTTGTCTAACTGTACCAAGTGGTTTTGGCTCAGGTGGTGCCTTTGATTTGAAACCACCCTTGCCCTTCTTCTTGCCCCCCTTCTTCTTTTTTTTACCCTGTATGGATGTAAATATATGAAAGATATGTGTCATATTGTTAGTTAGTTATTTTTCTTATTTATTCAACGGTAATACCCTGTTTTAGGTATATGTATCATTATATTTCGTTCAAATAATATCTCAACAATTATATATATATATGACCATCTATATAGTAACTTAGTGGGTATTTCTATACATATGTTTCATATTATCATTTACTTACCATTATATTTTCACTTGTTCCCTTTATTATATTTATATATATATATGTATTGTATGTATTGTATGTATTGTATATCTCTTTTGTATTTTATGATTATATATATTGGATATTGGATACTATGTGTAACTCTTCCATCGAAGAAACGTTCAAAACTGGACTTTTGACGAATAACATACACACAGCATTATATATGAGGCTAGGACCTGATACATCATACATCCATCAATGCTCCAATGCTATGTGCTAGCTGTGCTATGTAAATAGTAAAATATAGATAGCCATACATTCAAGTATAAATAATAGTATAGTATATTCTATTATATATCCATTTTTACACATTTACACACCCACAAAACACTAAATTTCAATATGTTGTGTATACACTTCATCAATTGTATGTTTCAATTCAATAATATCTTCTAAATCATCTGGATCTGGTGCAACTTCACGATCACCTTTATATACACGTTCATATATCGATGCGCATAATGAAACTTTATCTTGATACGTTATTGTAGTCGCTTTACGGATAAATACGTGTAAATAATTTTCAAATGATGGCAATGGTTTAAATGTTTTTAAACATAAGACTAATAAATTCCACCCTCGTACAATACTAGATTGTGTTGGATTGTTTGTTAATTGTTTCATGATTTGTAAAAATATTTCTGAACGTAATGTTGGGTAATCTACACCTTTTGTTAAAATCTCAACGACTAATTCTTTTGGATGTGAGCTTTTTCGATCACCCATCCAACATAACAATGCTTTAAAGGAACGTGTAGCATGTTTTACCATTTCTTTCGCTTGAACAGGCGTACCATCCTGTTTTTTACAATCGCCTAGGCGCGTTAATGATGTTGGCAACAATGATTTTGTATGTCGCAACATACCAGCTGCAACATCTGCTCGTCCAATTGGCAAAAATTTTGCAGCTGCAAATTCAGCTGGTTGCCGTAACTGTGGAAATTGTTGCCACGACATAATACCACCATGCATACCTAAATAAAATTCTTTCAATTTAATTTCCCTATCAATTGCTCTGGTTTCATTATTCAATTGTACAGCACGTTTATATTGTCGTTTCAACAATTCTTCATCTGATATACCTAACAATTCTTGAATTTCAGGCAATCGCTTATCTTCCGTGAAATGCAATCTAGAACATTCAATAAAGACACTGCGTAAAATGTTTCGTTCCATATCAACCATTGCACTATCAATCATGGTAACTAATTTATCCGCACGCCATTTTTTAAAGAGCGATAATGCTTCATTATATTGCTTTTCATGCGCATCCGTCGGTATTAAATCATCAATTCGCTCTGCTTGTGATACGACGGAAAATAAAAATTCAAAATGTTCATCCTTAGATAAATCCATTTCAAGCGCTTGCTTAAACAATGCAGCCAATCGATTCCATTCTACTAACGAACTTCTTAAACGCCTGCATACTTTTAAAATAGCACTATCTTCAAAGTTACCACCCATTATAGCATATTCACCCATAATTTGACTTGCTTCCGCCATTGCACTATCTAATTTTTCAATTGTTGGATCTTTCAATGCGTCGCGTAATAATGGCAATGCTCGCTTAATTTTTGGCAAATAACCAGTTCTAACTATGTAACCACGAGCAGCTGCTTGAATCCGAGCTGCAACTCTTTCCAATGCTAAATTTTTCAACAATCCCAATAATTTATGTTCCTTTGATTTATATAAAAATGACGTTTTTCCACGTTGTATTGCTGAAAAATCTTGCTTTGTATATTCTAATATTTCCTCTGCTTGTGCTTTTGCATTGCTTTTTGGTGCATTAAATTTAGTCCATACACCATCTGCACTTAATTTTAAACATTTAAATTGCTCAACAAATTTACCATATTGTTTACGGAACGGAAATCCTGCTTTTCGTATTTGACATGCTTCAAAGACACCACTGCAACGTAGTTGCTCTAATACCATTTTCGCATCGCAGCAACCTTTCTCCCCACATGCTGCTTTTACATCATTAGGTTTAATACAGCGAATATAATTTGGCTCCGTGCCTTCTAATAAATTCATTAATTGACGCAATTGTTTCCTAAATTTACTACCTAATGAATATTTTTTACGTGAACTTGTATCTATCATTGGGAACAGCTCTTTCGTTTGTTCCAAACCTTCAGTTGATATTAAATTGTAAAGATCTTTACGCAATAGATCTTTATTTTTCGCTAAAAATCCAGTCGCATCGTAACTTACTGGGCCAGCATAATGTTTAATCGAAAAACTAGATTTACCTTTTAATGAATGTGACACATCAATGTAATTTGGATTTTTTTTATGTATTCGATCAATTTTACCAACAAATCGTTGATCATTATGTCCTGGCGTTTTAATTTCATCATCAGCTATTAACAAAATTCCAGGCGGCCTGCGACCTTCCAATAAATCAATAATCGGTTTGTTATCAATGTAATTTACATGTTCAAAATCCACGCCTTCACTTTTATAAAATGCCTCTTCTTCATTGAATGTATGGTTATTAAACAAACGTTGTAATTTTTCATTCGTAAAATTAATACATAATTGTTCAAATAAATTTTTTTCGAAAACTTCAAATCCAAATATATCAAGTATACCTATGAAGCTACCACTACCACCTTGCAAGGCAAGGTTGATACGATTTACCAGCCAATCAAATAAATTGCCATAAATAGCTTTCGCCAATGCACCTGCTCCTTGCTTAGCATCCAATGGCCTCATTGGTAGTATCATATGTTCATTATTGATAACTACTTCTCTTGTCAATAACGATGCTTTTAACTTGTCAGCTGATACACCTAATGTTTTTGCCGTTAACTCTAATGCTTTTTCACTTTTAATTACGCTGCCTTGATCACCATCACTTGCAAAAATAATATTACCTATATGCAATACAACAGCAACTAATGAATAGACCCAATGAATTTGTTCCTTTGTTATGCCTATTTGCTCCAATGCATTGTAACAATCTTCATGTTCAAATGCATCATCAATCCCAAGCACTTCCGTACAACCAGACTGCGCTGCATAATAAAAGCAATCCGCACCATCTTCCAATCCAAAATCTTTTGCCAAATCACTTGCCAATAATTGGTAGAAAACATGGTAATTTCTTTCCCCTTCTTGTTGAAATGGTACACGAGATTTTTCCAATAAGTAGTTTTTGATTGCTGCACCAGATATTTGTCCAGCATTGTTAAAAAATACTTCTGTAAAGCGTCCGAAGCGACTGGAATTATCATTACGTAACGTTTTTGCATTACCAAACGCTTCTAAAATTGGATTTGTATTTAAAATTTTTTGCTCAATATTTGAAGCACTTCCAGCAATTTCAGCAATAAAATTTAAACATTGTTTCGTCGCCTCTGTTTTTCCTGCACCACTTTCACCACTAATCAAGATACTTTGATCTAACCCTTCTAACACTAATGCTTTATATGCACGATCAGCAATACTATATACGTGTGGTGGCAATTCACGCGTACCTTTACGGCTATAGCGATGTATTTGTTCAAACGTATACAATGGCAAACGTTTATATGGATTGATCGATACTAAGATGGTACCGATATTGGTATAAATTTGCTCAACTTGGTATCTTTCTTTTAAATTATGCAAAATTAAGCCTTCATTTAAACTATCTAAATGTACTAAATCTGGTTTCAATCGTGTTAAGCTTTTAATATCCAATGGCATAACTTTTTGAGAACGTTTTAACGTTTTCGTTCGCCCATTTAAGCTTACCTCTGTACGGCCATCTGGTTTTGTTCTAATAAACGTTGCTGGTACGTATCCTTCTTTTTTATCTGGATACCAAACCCATTTTGTATTATCCTTACGGCGCTCTTTTAACGACAATAGAATATCAGGCTTCTCATACGTTATTTGATTTGTAGCTTCATTGCAATAATATTCAACTTCACCATCTAACGTTTTCAACACTTTCCAACTACTTGCATCCAATGCATTTCTTTCAGCATCGGTTAATGGCGTATCCTCTTCGTCTTCCAATATCATCTTCTTCTTTTTCTTCGTCTTCTTCTTACCGTTATCCTCATTGGAATCAATAGTCAATTCGCCGATTGAATTTAACAATGTACGTTCTTTATTGGTACGAGAGTCAAATGAAGAGATATTTGAAGAAGAACTTTTTACTCTATTTAAACTAAATGATTGACTATGTGGTGGTGCACCAGCAGGTGTACTAACACTTATAGATACTTTTCCCATACGTGTTTTTCTAACCGCAGCTGGTCCCATCGTTGTTAAACGTGGTGCTTCTTTTAAACGTTTTAATAATTTATCATCTGTATTTAATTCAATCCAATTTTCATGAAAGTTTGGATTCCATACATAACTAAAACCGGTAAATTTTTTTAAACGATAAAAATTTTTAAACTCCCCAAAAGGATATGGACCTTGTTGTTCATTGGTTTGGTCATTTAAATAATACCACTCTTCATCCGGGTCAACATTTGAAAAGGATGACATTGTATTATTATTATTATTTATATTTATATTTATATTATATTCGCCTTATTAATATTAGAATCTTTTCTTTTGAAGAAAATAGAATTTCTTTTTTTTTCTGTTGTGGTAGAAACAGAACAAAAAGATAGAGTTGGTTTGGGTATATATCTGTATATATATATATAAAGGTATATTGCAATGTTCATCTTGCTATCTGTATATCTACTACTATAATATTGATATATCTATATATATTTCTATCTTTCTAAATTGAAATGAATGAATGATGATAGTGCTGTGCTGCTGCATCTCTATTTTTCGTAATAGTGTGCCACTTTAATCTTATTAATAGAGGCCGAAGATTTTATGGTGTTGAGTGGATTCTCCTCGTAAATTTGGACAGAAATGTGTATTTTTGGTACAATATTCTGACTACTGTAAGCGTCGCGTTTTCCGCTAACAACATCATCAAAATTCCACGGAGAAATTTCAGAAATTACAGTTGCAACTGCCAGACGACTGCAGTTAGAAAATTGATGATCAAAAAAAACAAAATATTAAATAATTTATTAATTTTAAAAAAGGAAATAGATGATAAAGAGAAATATAGCAACAAAATAAAAACATATATATATATATATATATATACATATACAGAAATACAGATTATTTTTTGTTTTACAAGATGACGGCAAATGCAGCAGATGCGGTATGGCAAAAATTGGATAAAGATTTAAAAGAATATGGGGATAAAGTACAATTAGCAAAAACACAATTTGACGGTTTAAGTGGTAGTATAACAAAATTTGGTAAACAACTGGAAGAAGCACAAGCTAGGGAACAAAAAATTAATGACATGTTGCAATCATTTATGGCTAAAATTGATGCGGTTTCGGATCAAAATTGGGATGGTGTGACTGGAAAATTTTCTCCAACCTCATCCAATCTTTTACAAACCCCTGTTCAAAAATTACCAACGTCACCAACATATCGCCAACATTCTTCCCCGTCAGAACGGTCAAGGGCAACATTACAAAGTTTATCATCTCAACAACAAGCGGACAATACTACTTCCAATACTGATACTGTACATTTAAACTCTTCGAATAAAGGTAGAGTGCATGTACATCGTAGTGGATCTGTTACTATTGAAATGGACCCAAATAAAAGTAATCTTACAGAAAGTTAAAAACAAATATGCACATATATTTTTTTATAGTAAATAATATTAAATTATAAAATATAAAAAGCATTCCAAATATTATATCATTTAATCATATGCATATGATATATACGACTTATGTTTTTTAAATAATGTAATAAATGATTTAATATATACGAGTCGTATAATTTTTAATACGAAGTACTCGTATATATTTGCAGTTTTGCAATTTTCGTGTGTAAATAAAAGTATTCGTATTTTTTTTTAAAAATTATTATGCAAAAAATAAAATATACTTCGTACAAATACGACGTATATATTATCAAAAAAAAAGATTGAGTATTGAGCATATTATTTAACATGAGAAATAAAATTATTAATATAACTTAGATTTTAACCATCATTATATATTATCAAAATCACATTACATCATACTTTATCATACAAATTTGTTCTCCCCCTCACACACTCACATTTTTCCACGATAAACTTTCAAATCATCCATGACACTATACATAGCATCAAGAACACTTGCACCTAATTTCTCACACCTAGCAATACTCCATTCTTGATTTGGCTCTGGAAATATACAATTATCTTTAAATGGTTGTTCTTGCGTCATGGCTAAACAACCATATGTTTCTGCAGCCCATGCACAACAAATACCTAAATTTGATTGTCCTTTTTCTGGCATTTTATAACCAAATTCAGTTTGAAATTCAGGATTCGATTGCATTAAAGCAGAACAATATTTATGATATAATTCCACTTGCTTATCTGTAATAGATGGTATACCTAATGGTGTTTTGCTTAAAAATACATATTCTAATTCTTCTTCCGAATGTACATCTAGCAAAAAATCAATGCCGGTTTGTTTTATAGCTTTTTGACAATAAAATACTTCAGGACTTTTATCTTCCGTGCTTTTATCCCATTCACGATTAAGATTTTTACCTGCAGCATTGACTCTTAAATAGCCACGTTGCGAACCATCAGGATTCATATTAGGAACAATATAAAAATCAATATTGCTCAATAACACATTTGCAATTGCATCGCTTGAATCCAATAAACGTCTTATAAACCCTTCCATCCACCATGATGCTTGTGTTTCACCAGGATGTTGTCGTGCAATAACCCAAAATTTTAATTTCTTCTTCTTATTATTATTATCATTACTACTATTCAAAGATAATGGTGGAGGATTACCAACTAATAATACATCCAAAGTATTTCCATCTAATGTTTCGCCTGGTAATGCATCCAGTCGACAACGATTAGATGGTGTCATTTGGCACTCGCTGATAAAATCCAAATATGTCTCTTGACTATATGGTGGATAATATGCGAAAAATATAGATGAAAATTTTGGTTGGAGTTCCCATTTTAATCCATCATTTTTATCATAAGTGGATTTGATGCGAAACCAATTTTTTCGGTCATAGCTTGCACATACATTGTAATTAATCCAACCTTCTGGATACGTAGTAGAACCAGCATTTTCAATATGAAATAAGCAATTCTTTGCCGTATCCAATTCATATGCACGAAAATGAAACCATTGTAAATATGGCTTGCCTGCATGTGGTGCATCATATGCAATATTTAACTTTGCAAGTTGCTTATCTGCATTTTCAACAATTTCATTTACAATAATTGCACCAGAATCAAACTTTGCATTGATCTTCATATTATTATGTGTGTATTTCTTAAATTTATAAGTTATGAAATTTTGTTATGATTTTCTTTCCTTTATAAACTATATTTCTTCTTCTATCTATATATTCCGATCTCCGTATCTTTATATACACAGATTAAGATGTAATAAATACAAAGTAAATTAATATTCTGGCTGGAGGATGACGTGATGATGACTTTTGGTGTGGTAGCTGGTGCTACCTGGTAGTATACTCTGGACACCAGAGATTTTAATTTTCCTTGCTGCTGTGGCTGTGGCAGCAGAGGCAACAGAGCGAGAGAGAGATATATTTGAATCAACAAATGGTATTATACCTGGTAATGCAACCTATAATGGGTTGTTTAATTATGTTTTTTTTTATTATGGACCACTATTTACTAACCAGGCTAATATACTGAAAATCTAAAATATATATATAACTTTAGTAAAACAGAAATAGACAACTATGTATATTACATTTTTTATTTATCCACGCACAAGCTCTCTATCGATATCATAACTATTCATAGCTATATAATCATTTAAATCATTTGGATATATATATTATTTTACATTTTATATTTTTTTAACTACGTGACAACACAAAAATGAGCTGGGGAAATAATAATAATAATAAGAATAAACGGGATGCAAATCCACCAAGCGAGTGGCAAGGATATCAATATCCAACAGGTAACAATCCACGATTAGAAGTGGAAGGTAGTTCTCCATCACTACGTGATAGCATTTCGACCGCCGAAGAGACCGCTATCAAGGAAATTGCATCGTTGTATATGGGAAAGTTAGGCATGAGCTTATTTATATCACAATTTACTATTGGAATTGCACATACATTTTTTCATCGTTTTTTCTCTAGACAGTCATTAAAAGAGCATAGTTGGCAACTAGTTGCATTGACAAGTGTTTTTCTTGCAACAAAAGTAGAGGAGACACCGAAAAAACTGGATGAAATTATCATGTTTCATTTTAAATTAGAGCGTCAAAATGTACAATTAGGCTCTGATACGTTTAAAACTGTACGCAATAATGTATTGCATTGTGAACGTGTTATGTTGCATACACTTGCCTTTGAAATATGTGTCACACCAGCACAAAAATATGTTTTAATTATAGGGAATGTCATGAAAACAAAAGAAAAAGGTCTTCAAGGATCATCCTCTTCTTCTAATAGTACTAGCACATCGTCATCGTTAAATAATAACCAACCATCATCAAGTTTTAATTCATTAATCAATCATGCACTTTCATTTGTAAATGATACAGATAAAACGACATTATCATTACAATATCCACCACATTATATTGCAATTGCTGGTCTATTATTGAGTGATAAAATTATCTCGATGAAGATGAAAGATCAATGGAAACATAGAAATCCTTTAGCTTCCCTTAGTGATGATTTAGATCCTCCTAGTGAAGAAAATTTAAATGATATATGTTCACAAATGATGGATGTATATGGTTTACCAAGTGGCAATGAAAAGGCTGCGATGATGGATAGTAATGATACGAACGATGATGGTGATAGAGCAAGGAAAAAAAGAAGAAGATAAACAATAATAGGGAGAGGATCCAAGTGTGGTGTGAGGTACTCGTGTCACATATTACGAAGAGTATCAATACTTCTGAATCCTCATGTTTTAGAGTGTGTGTAGATATGTTTTTAGAATTTTTTTATATATAATAAATACAAAAGACACACGGAGACACTTTAATCCGCTCTAAAAGTACCGCGCACATATTTTTATGATATTTTCTATTACGCTCGTTCGTAGTATTTTTTACATATTGTTTCTCTCTTTTTTTTTATTTTAAAAAACACTCTCACACACATATCCAAAACGTAGGATAATAGACACATAAGCCCCCTCTGCTGGAACTTTTTCTCTTCTAGACACTCGTATCATAATCATTCGTCTGTTTTATTATGTGCGACGCCAACTCTTCTTAAATATTCTAATGATTGCATTTCAGTCAGTCTGCTAACAGTACGATCAAATGCAAAGACTTCATCTTTATCAACTTGTGTATATTCTTTCGTACCTAATAAATCACCATGATCTTGCTCTTGATCTCCACTTTTCTTGTCATCATCCGAAACAAATAATGCTATTGGATCAGCAGCAGCACTAAATATAACTTTTGTATCATGTTCATACAATACATCAATTAAAGTAATAAAACGTCTCATTTCATTAATTTCAAACTTTGTCAACACTGGTATATCCAATAAAAAAACGGTGTGATATGTTTGTGCTATTTTAATATAATCACCTGCACCCATATAACTTTCACATAAATCTGCAAAGGTAAATCTAGCAACATTCGTATTTTCTGCAGCTAATGGGACATTAATATTTCTACCTTTCGTTGTTAATATTCGTGGTGATGTTGGACCATTTTTTGTCAATTCTTTCCACAAAGTTTCAACTTTTGTTTTGCTCTCTTCAGAATCATGTGGTATCAAATAATTTGTACCATCCATCGTTCCTTCTAAGCGATAATCTTGCTGTGAATCGTAATCAAAAACATGAGATGTTTCCTTCAATCGAGAGATAAATGGCAAAAATAAATGACGTTGTATACCGTTATAATATAAATCATCCGGTGGACGATTACTTGTTGCTACAACTACTATACCGCCACTAAATAATTCATCAAAAAGTCTTTTTAATAATAACGCATCACCAATATCAGTCACTTGAAATTCATCAAAACATAATAAATAACATTCACTTAATAAACTACGTGCTAAATGTGGTATTGGGTCTTCATTTAAACCACCTTGTCGTAATCTATGCATTCTATCATGGCATTCAAGCATAAATTGATTAAAATGTACACGCCGTTTTCGTTTTGCTGGTGCATTTGCATAAAACATATCCATAATCATGGTTTTACCACAACCTACTCCACCATACATATATAATCCTTTTGGTGCTGTCTGTCCACCAGCACCTAATTTAGTAGCTGGTCCAGAATTAGTTGGTGGAGGAGCTTTTTTTTTCTTCGGTTTAGATGAAAATAATGATGAAAAAAATCCAGTCGATTCTTTATCGCTACCAATTTCAGATGAAAACCCTTTTAGCGCATCTTGCATGGACAATCCTGCGTCTTCTCGTTGTTTTAAAGGTATCAACGGCCCAGGTGTATATTCGTTTAACTTATGAAATAGTGGCTCTAATAACTTTAACGCTTGTACTTGAGACGGGTCACTATGTAATTTACCTTGTTTCACTAATGATTCATATTCTTGTAACGGTGACAGTGGTGATGATGATGATGATGATGGTGCAAATGCGGCGGAAGATGAATGAAAATATTTATTACATTGTGTATTATTTATTGGTTTCTTATTGATTATTTTCATAATTTTACATGTTGTTTTATTGTTATTATTATTATTATTATTATTATTATCATTATTATTATATTGATAGATAGGAGGAATTGTGTGATAATAATAATAACGCTTGTTATTATTAATTAATAATTTATTATTATTATTATTATTATTATTATTCCGTATATTATATGTATACTTGCATGTTCGTATTTTATTTCTTGACGAGGATATTGCACGTCGTATGGATATATTTATCATTTTCGATGAGAAGATATTGTACAATATTGTTGTTTCTATTCTTTTTACTATTTTTCCTTGAAATAAATGAAAGAACGAGAGGAGAAGGATGAAGGAGGAAGGAGGAAGGAGGAGATAAATAAATATATTCGTGTATACTATATTTAACTTATATATAATTCTGAATAATATGTGGGGATAACTGACTTGGTACTTGGTGGTATAATAATATGCTGGTATTATATATGCCTTTATTATCAATTAGCACCTCACCACCACCACCAGTTGCCAAGCATTTCTCAGGCTCCAGAATTAAAAGAATAAGACACAGAGAGAATATCAATGAGAAATGAGAATAAGAAGAGGCTTTCCAGGCTTTACCTTAATACACTTTACCTTGTAAAACCTATACCATGGTGGTATTGGTATGGTGGTAGTCGAGTGGAAAACGTAGATGGATTTGGACCATCATCAGGAGAAAACATGGCGTACTGGTGGCAAGGAAAACATATAATATTGCTTTGTTAATTAAAAAATTCATTTCATTCAAGATTAAAGGTACAAATAATATTTATAGACATAAACATACATCAAGAAACCAACAATTTTCAAGAATAAATAAAATCATCGAAATAACAATACAATGACGGAAAAAATAATATTAGGATCTGCACAATTTGGGTTAGTATATGGGCGTACAAATACAACTGGTTTATTACCTTTAGAAAAAGTTGCTGAAATTACGAAGTTTGCTGCTGATAACGGTGTAAAATATATTGATACGGCACGTGCATATGGTGTTGCAGAAGAACGCTTTGGAAAAATTTTTGAAGATGACCCATCATTAAACGAATCTATAAATATTGTAACGAAATTAGCCACTTTTGACGGTATTGATTTAAATATGGATGAAAAAATTGTAAATGCCATAGTTGATGGTAGTGTATTTCGATCTTGCCGTGAACTGAAACGACACTCTTTACATACTTTATGTTTACACCGTTGTTCACAATTAGATACGCCAATTTGGAGCAGACTGGTACAGTTGCGCGACCAAGGTGTCATTGGGCGTTTAGGTATATCCGTCCAAAGCGTTGAAGAATGTATATCAGCATTAAATAACAAAAATGTAAAGCATATTCAGTTACCTTTAAATTTACTTGATTGGCGTTGGAGAACATCAGAATTTTTAGCTTTATGTAAAAGTCGTTCAGATGTTATTATTCAATGTCGTGGAAGTTTATTACAAGGCATTTTGGTTAACGATGCAGACTTTTGGCCTGAAATTGATGGAGTCAATGCAAGTGAAATGGTTGCAAAATTGGATGGATTGGTGGAGAAGTTTGGATTGAAAAGTAAATTATCACTTTGTTTTGGTTTTGTTATATCATTACCATTTGTTAATGGAATTGTGCTAGGTGTTGATAATTTGGATCAGTTGAAAGAAAATATTGAGACATTTAAAACCGCTCAATTGACAACAGAGCAACGTGTTGAAGTAGAAAAAGAATTTTCTTCAGAAACGGTTCCTGTAACTTTGCTAAATCCAAATCTATGGCCAAAGAAGAGTTGACTATAATTTTTAAACCACCATCATCATATGTATTTATTTTATATTATGATACTTCGTACGAACTTCGTATATATTTTTATTACGTCGTATTATTTATTAAAAATTACGTAAAATATAAATACTTGACACTCTAGCCTTAGCTAGTACCATCTGTTCCTATTTTTAACCAAACTTTTGTTTCCTTCGTTTAGCAGCCATTTTCTTCCGTTTCTCAGCTTTTTTCTTAGCTTTTTCTACTTCCGCTGCTGCTGCTTTGTCTTTTTTCGCTTGCTCTTTTGCCTCCTTTTTCTTTTTCTTTTCCATATACTTCTTTTTTTCCTCTGGACTCATTTTTGCTAATTTGGCCTTTTCTTTTGCTTTCTTTTTATCTTCTTTTGACATAGAATTTTTCTTCTTCTTTTGCATTTTAATCCATTTTTTATTTACTTTTTTCATTGCTTTTTTAGAAGTATTGGTACGGCCATATATATGTGACATTCGTAATGCATTTGCAGGTGGGCGTGTATTGGTTTCATAAGCTCCACCAGGTTCCATTCCTACTTCATATAAGTGATCAAAACCTTTATTTAATACACGTACTTCTTCATTGTGCTTTTCTTCTTCTTCTATTAAAATTCTAGCATCCTCTTCAACTTGTAACTTAGCTTTACGTTCTTGAACCATTTGTTTCTGCCGCTCTTCCATTTTAATAGCCATTTCTGCATCTTTTAAAGCCTTTTCTTTCTTTTTGATTCGACGTTTTATGAAACCTATTGATCGATAACCACGAACAATACTACGTTTCCGTCTAGCAACTCTATATTTAAAATTAATGCGATTGCTTAATTTAACATATTCAACACCGTTTGGAACAGAACGTACCCCAGAAAACCACCAGACAGAAAATTTCTCAAAATCAATCAATCCAGTTTCTTCAGGGTCTAAAATGTTCAAAGCTTCTTCAGCGCGTATTTTACTTAATGGATCTTTTAAAATGCGACAGCATTCCTCAAGATTGTATGTTCTAATTTGTGTTTTACCACATTTTTTATCATGTTTATCCCATAAATCGTCAAATCCTTCTTGCACAACAAGTCTAGCAAATTTATTTGCAGTTAAATACCCTCTATATCGTTCTGATCTTTTATCTTCAGCTTCGAATAATGGTTTTTCATCAATCCATACCGTCAAATCTTCTATTAAACCTTTGACAATGGTTTTTTCTACCGCATTTTGCATTCCAGATGGACCAAGTGTAGTCGATATTAAATTTGTCGCTAAAAGACTCGCAGCATGGGAGGTGTATTGCTTTTTCATATATTTCTTTGAAGCGTCTAATCTCCAAGATTTAATAGTTGTGCTCAACATACTATTAACGATATTTGATGAATTTTTCATTAAACGCATTGTACTTTCTTGGTTTTGTATGTACATTTGATAATGGCTAGTTCTTACAGGCACGTTTGATCGAACACTTAATATTTTCCCAACCAAACGATCTACTCGGATTCGTTCCCTTAATATTTTCTTAAATTGCAACATCCATTGTTCATGTTTTATTATATCTTTATTAACTTGTCTTGCATCATCTACATCAAAATAAGCCTGATCCCAATTTAATAGTTTAAATAAATGCTTTTTTTGGAATGATTTAATTACGTTTTGAAAGCCAGATCGTGCAATGCTACTATTGGAGCAAAGTAATCGTTTGCATAAAATTTGTGTTTCTGCTTCTGTTTCCGTTGCTATATCATGCATTGCGTATCTTTTTTCCCTTGTTTTAGGTAAATTAATTTTTCGTTCGATAATTGTATTCGTCGCGTTTAAATGATACTTCAAAAATAGAATAATATGATTATTCACAAGCAATCTTTCCCTCGTTAAATAGCCACGAAAGAAGGATTGGAAACGAATTGCCATTTTTCTTTCGCGAAGTTTTCTTACCAAACGTATTGCCATCATACTTCTCCATCTTCGTTGCACGATTCTAATTGATCGTAACCTTCTTTGACCTGCTAGCCACTCCTCTCGTTTTTGTCGCATGATTTTCCTTGCTATATAGGAACGCATACAACATTGGATAATTGTCGCTTTCGAATCGATAAACGCTTTGTGTTTTCTAATTCTATCTACACGATGTTTTGCTTGATAGACACGTACCAAGCATTGTACGAAAATTGCAGCATGATGCCACACTCTCCATTTTTTTCGAAATTTTAATTCCCAAATAGATGATTTATATCTAAAAACTCTTTGGATTTTCAATGCACATTCATGTGCATAAGGGAACCATGTATTTATGTACAAGCCACTTGAATCAGTAACTTTATCAACAGGATCTAGCATTCTTTTTTTACGTACCAATGAACCACGCCAATATCGCTGAATCGTAGTTGCTGATCTATTATTTTCTCGAATAACACTTCGCGAAACAATAGAACTGTAAACCGATAGCACATCCATTTCTACAGATGCTGTTTGAACTCGTTCTACCCTATTTTCTAATTCAATAGCTTTACAAACGGAACAATTCGGCAATGGGCACATTGTTAAATATTTTGGGTCGTATAGAGCAGCTGATATCATGGGATTGATGTTCTTATCGTTGCTTAGGTATTCTCTTTGGAATAATATATTTTGATCATTATCAAATTCTTCACCCCATGGTTGGATGCCATTATCACTTTGGGGTGTTTGGATTAAACTATTTCTATTTTGTAATGGTGTACTTAATCGGTTTCCTTGACTGCTGCTTGGAGGAGTGTATATCGGAGCTATAGCACGTAATTGTGACGATCCTGGTCGTTGTTGCGAAACAGAAGACATTGGGTGTATCATAGATGGTGGAGTCTGCGACAATTCTTGCCGTTGTTGCGAAGCAGAAGACATTGGACGTATTGTAGATGGCGGGGTTGTCTTGTTTGTATTGTTAAAATAATAATGTGTTTCTACTGTGATTGATGCTGGTGCAGTGTATAATGTTCTGACGTGTTCCCTCATTGATGATTCTCGAAGTGCATCAGAAATTCGTTTTGCCGCTGATCCTGGAGGAGTTAACATATTGGTCACTCTACGTGATGCAGAACCTGGTGGAGTACGAGGCGGTAGTGGTGGTGTGCCAGGTGGTAAAGATGATATCATATGTTTCCAATCTTGACTGCTGGAATGTTGCATAAACTTTTTGTTGTATTTTCTCACTATATCACGACCATCTTCTGCTCCTATTGTATTTGGCCGTGCATCTTCTAAGCTGACCCTCCTTATTTCTGTTGCAGTAATTTCTGGCATATCCTCATAACGTATATGTTTTTTGCTGCCTGAAAATAGTCGTTCCCTAGATATCGTTCTTTGCATACGAAGGCGCTTGTTTTCTTCCTCCATGATTTGAATTGGGGTGTTTGGAACAGCTTTGGACACTGTATTTGATCCATCCTCTAATGGTCTTTTTTGTAATCTGCTTGAACTTCGACTACTTGCTCGTATAATATCTAATGAATTTTGAGGCACTGCAAATACGGTTTCAATAGTACCACGTGCAATTCGTTGTCTAAAGCTTCGTTTACTACCAACAGAACCACGGGATGGTAAACTTTGTTCAAGTGGTGTATTTTGTCGGATATGTATATGGGATTCTGGTGGCAACCTGTAGATATGTCCTGGAATCTGAATTAATTTCTTCTCCTTATAATCCCATTTGTGCCTGCCAAATTTTTCTTCTTCCTTCAATAAAACTTGTATCGACATGGATATACGACAATTTCCATTGTCATTTTGGTAATTTATAACATCACTTACATTATTTTTGCGATCATCAATATTAAATGGTAACATAAATGGATTACGATCTTTTGCATAGCAATAGGTCCAACGGCGACTGCAAAAATCTAAATCAGATGGAATTTTTAACAAATAATTCATACCATGCCATTTAAAGATTCTATCAGC
>JACKZZ010003077.1_pt1 | contig 35842 bp, 23 predicted proteins | sample 8027871 | NCBI WGS metagenome assembly JACKZZ01 (sample SAMN15724774, study PRJNA655200) | protist metagenome | isolation source: fluorescence activated cell sorting (FACS) single amplified genomes of... | place: USA: West Boothbay Harbor, Gulf of Maine | collected 2000-07-19
CAGAGCTGAGAACGATAAGTTCTGTGCTGGGCGTGGTGAATGTGGCAAAGACGGGAAGTGCGTATGCGATGATGGTTTTGATTCATCAAATAACTGTATGTACAAACTATGTCCAGGAAATGGTTGCTCTGGCAATGGTGAATGTTTGCAGGGACGTTGTTTATGTGGTGCAGGCTTTACTGGTACCGATTGTTCCATGAAAGTATGTTTACAAGACTGTGGTGCAAATGGATGGTGTAACAACGGAACATGTGCGTGTGAATTAGGTTGGGAACCATCTGCTGTTGGTGCAAACGACTGTGCAAAAAAAACTAAGACTAGCGAGGCTAAAGCATTAGGTATGGCATGCCCATTAAAATGCAGCGGCCGCGGTGTTTGTGATGAAGGCACGTGTAAATGCGATGCAGGTTTCGGTGGGGTAGGCTGTGAAAACAAAATATGCCCAGAAAATTGTAACGGACATGGTACCTGCGCCAAAGGCAGTTGCTTGTGCGACGCTGGTTTCATGGGCCCTGCCTGTGCCGCAAAAGATTGCAGTAATTTGAATCATTGTGGGGGGGGAAAGCAAGGTAAATGCGTGAATGGCACATGTGCATGTATTGCGCCATTCGCAGGAAAAGATTGTGGTGTAAAAGAAAATAAATGTTTAAATGACTGTAGTGGTCATGGTAAATGTTTTGATTCTGTATGTTATTGTGGTGTAGGTTGGGTTGGTAAAGACTGCCACAAACAAGTATGTGTCATGGATGATCCAACTTGCTCCGGCCATGGTAACTGTACTGGTGCAACTTGTACCTGCAAAAAAGGGTGGAAAGGCGAATTGTGCGAGTTACAAGTCAAAAAATGCCCAAAAGGCTGCAGCGGTAACGGCGTATGCGATGATGTAAAAGGCGTTTGTACATGTTCGAAAGGTTTCAGTGGTAAAGCATGCGATATTCTCCCATGTAAACACAAATGCTTGAACAACGGTCAATGCAAAAATGGCACATGTCTATGTGCACCAGGGTGGGCAGGAGCTAAGTGCAACGTTCCATCTTGCAAAAATGATTGCTCCGGTAACGGTAAATGTGTTTTGAACGACGATGATGCTGGAAAACATTGCGTTTGTAACAAAGGCTACCAAGGTGATGACTGCAGTGAAAATGTCAAAGGATGCATTGCAAAAAATGGCAAGGAATGCGGTGGTAATGGTGTCTGTATTTTAGGCAAATGTGATTGTGCAGAAGGATATTCAGGTGCGTTATGTACCATATCCTTGTGCGAGCCAATGGACTGTAGCGGCAATGGTCGTTGCGTACAAGGTAAATGTGTGTGCAAAGGTAGTTGGGGTGGCGATGCATGTGATGAAAAAGAATGCCCAGCAGACGCAACAGGAAACAAATGTTACGGCCATGGCGTGTGTACACAACACGGTTGTAAATGCGCAAAAGGTTGGTGTGGTGAAGGTTGTTCCGATGTTGAAAAAGTGAAAAAACCATGCCCCGGAACCCCTATGTGTAGCGGGCATGGTGTATGCCGTGATGAAGGCACAGAAGCGCATTGCGTCTGTGACAGTGGTTTTACCGATAAAGATTGTTCAGTTACAGATTGTCCTAAAGGATGTTCTGGTAATGGTGTGTGTGATAAAAATACATTAACATGTACTTGTAATCCAAAATTTATGGGTGAAGCATGTGATAAAAAATCTTGCATCGGATGCACAAATGGTCGCTGTCTCGATGGTCAATGTATGTGCAATGTTGGTTGGGGCGGTGATAATTGTACAACTGAATTATGCCCAGGTAACTGTGGTGCTCATGGCGTATGCGAAAACGACGCACGCTGCGTATGTAAGGATGGCTTTAGTGGCAAAGGATGCGAGGTAGCGCCCGGGTGCCCAGACGCATGTAGCGACAACGGTGTTTGTATCCCAATCCCCGGCGCTAATAAAGGCAGCAAATGTAAATGTAAAGCAGGATTTGCTGGTTTGGCATGTGAAATGGAAATTTGTCCAGGTGCTAAATCCGGTAAAATGTGCAGTGGTCACGGTAAATGTAACAACAAACAGTTATTGGCAGGGGTGGAGTCGCCATGTAAATGCAAAACTGGCTGGAATGGATTGAAATGTGAAACTCCAGTATGCCCAAATGATTGTAGTGGTCATGGTGTATGCAACTTAAAAACCAAAAAATGCACTTGCGCTGTTGGCTTCAAAGGCGAAGACTGTAATGTTGAAGGATGCGATAAAGGTTACATGACGAAAGATCCATCAAAAAGATGCGCCTTCCAATATTGTAATCCAATTGATTGCAACGGGCATGGGGAATGTTCACCAAAAGCTCAAAAATGTGTTTGCCAAAGTGGCTGGATTGGTGCCGGTTGTGGCCAAGCATTATGTCCTAAGAACTGTAACAACAACGGTAGATGCAGATCAGTTGATGGTGCTAAAAACCTTGGCATGTGCGACTGCAATCAAGGATTCAGTGGCAAACATTGTGAAATCCAATACTGTGGATTAGGTAATGACTGCTCTAAACATGGCTCTTGTAACCACGAAACACAGATGTGCGAATGTTCTGTCGGTTTCAACGGCCCGCATTGTAACAATACATACTGTGGTCCTAATGCTGACTGCAATAATCATGGATTCTGTAACCAAAAGAATGCAAGGTGTGATTGTCACCCAGGTTATGCCGGTGAACTATGCTTCGACACATATTGTCCACCTAGTTGCTCAGTCCATGGACGTTGCGATCATGATGCTAAAAAATGTGTTTGTAACAAAAATTGGGCTGGCCTAGGATGCGATCAATGGACTGGCGCTGGTACACCACCAAAACAAAATGAGGAACACCAAGGTACAATCCCATTAATAGAGACAGTTGATAAAAATTTAACGGAGACTCCGAACCAAGATGCGTTATTGCGTGCGGTAGATGAGACGACGGTGCAATTGTTTGAGAAATATCCATCTGTTGCTTCGCAAATTGCGGAAGTAGCAACACGTGCTGCAGATGGTAATTATGCCGTCGCCAAGAAGTTCGGCGATACGTTAATGGCCGTCGCTGCAGATTTAGTTCTACAAAGTTGTGATTATAAATGCCAGTTGAATGAAGTCGATGGCACTGGGATTGATAAAATTTTGAAAGACATAATAGCAGCTGAGCCTTTATTGAGTGCAGATATGGATCGTAAACGTGTCAAGATCTCGTTGTTAGATTTGCTATTACAAAGAGCACTTTTCGGAGGAGCAAAAGTTGCGAAGAGATCTAAAACGCGTCACATTGCTGCTACCGCATATAAAGAATACGAATTGTCATTCAAAAGTGCTAAAGAATTAATTAAAAAGGCTGTTGTATTGATGAAAGAAGTTGCTCAATACAAAAATGCCGCCCCAGTTGATGAAGGTATGCTAGCAACTATGGCAATGTCCCAGGCTGACTTACAAATGGGTAAAGGAAGGACTATTGTGGAAGAAGTTTTAATTAAAAAAATAGCCCAGAAAGAATTTCCTTTACTAGGAGATGAAGTAGCTAAAGAAGTTGCTGGCAGAGTATTGCCATTGGCACAAGTAGATTCAAATGCACCAATTACGAGCGCGTTAATGAAGAAGGCTGAACAATCCATGACAACATTGATCACAACTGCAAAAGCACATAGTTTTTACCGTGGTATTGATGATGGTACCCCAGAGGTTGAAGACGCGGAAACTGCATTTCATGAATTAGTTAAAAATGGCGGCGACCAAAAGAAAGCACTCAATGACATGAAAATTGAAGAAGCAATTGAACAAGGAAGAAGTAAAGGTAAAAATGTTACACAAGAAGAAGTCAAAACAGCGCTGAAAGCTGCCAATGGTAATTACAAATCTGGATTAAGAGGTTTAGGTATCCAAGGATCCTCTGTTGCGTGCCCAAATAAATGTAATGGGCATGGCAAATGCGTGAATGGGGTATGCCACTGTGAAGTAGGATTTACCGGTAGTAAAGATTGTAAAAAACCAGTAAGTGGCACGGGGTGCATCAAGTGTTGCGTATATGAGGCATTAGATGAGTGCAGGCATTTGTCTGCAGGGAAAAGTACAGCTAAAGAACAGGAATGTTACGAAAACAGCTACAATAAATGTTTTAATGCGTGTCAATACAAGGACCAAGCACAACAATTATCATGCTCTAGTACCCTTGAGAGATTAAATGAGAAGAAGGATCTGCCATCTGCGGTTAGAACGCTTGTGGCTCAAGAAGAGAAAAAACGAAAAGCATAATATGCAAAATATTTTTGTGATTTTAAAATATCAAAAAAACAAATATTGTTTACAGTTGTTTCAAATAAAAAAGTTAAAAATATATAAATTTTAGTAAAAAAAATATTATAAATTATAAAAATGTAATCTATTTTTAAGTTACTGAAACATACTGGCGTTAAATTCTTTCCGTATTTCATCTTTACTTTCTCGCAGCGACTGCTTTAAACCGCGTATAACTCGACGTTCGGTTAGAGTTAGCTGTGCTTCTAACGCATTTTGTTTCTTCTTAAACCATTTTTTTTCACACTGTATGATGTGTTCACCTGCTTTATTTACAAATACGTCTTCTGGAGGTTGAATGTCTTTGTTCATTACATTATTTTCATTGCTCATATTTTCCCCAGCTTTTAATAACAGATCATTATACGATACCACAGTTTTGTCCTCTTTAAACAGGTTTAAAGGTGTCGTTGACAAAGATCCTGAAATTGACGTACAAACTTCAGTACGCCCTAGTAATATATCCATTCGCTTTTCATGTGAAAGAAGTGGCGACATTACAAGTTGCCTCTCATTTGTGTCGGCCGCATCATCATTGCTATGCATCATTGATGTCCTGAAATACTATAACCTTAGCGATCGCAGCATGTGTGTATAAGCACTGGTATTTAATAATGTTTGCGTCTATTTGTTGTGCTTCAGTCGTTGTTGTTACATACAAGAGTAATTATTTTTTTGTTCATCATCATATTATTATTATTATTATTATTATTATTATTAAGAAATATAATAATATTATATTATTATATTATATTTTTTTATTTTATTTATTATTTATATTGCCTATAGATTATTGGTTATTAGTATTATATTATATTATTATTGTTGCACACGGCACACAATACCATTGTGTATTATTATTTCAATTTTATTATCAATTGCTATTGATGATGACATTTTATAAATGATGCGCAGAGAAAAGACCAGCACACAGCACACACTATACGAAAACATGATGATAATACCTTACTATTCATTTTCAAACCAATTGTAACAATAGCAACTTTAAACAGCACTACACAAGATGGAACTTTTTAATAATATTCCAACTATGGCGATAAGTTTTTAACTGCCGATTTATTTATTTTATAACTATAAGTAGCTGGCTAGGGCTGGGATAAAATTCAACGTAATAAATAGCTTCGTACCTCGATTTGTAGTGTGCAAGCGAAGTAAGTAGGAATAGTTGTACCAAGTAGTATGTGTTATGTGTTGTAAACTACTACTATCTATATATATAGGGATTATTGCTTATAATAATTTTTTAGACCACAGTCGCTACAAAATTTACTTCATTGGTTTGTACTTGTATTTTGCATTTTGTATCAACAACATTGACGTTTCACGGACACACGCTATAATATTTCTGCGCGATTGACTGCGGTTTATATATACGTACAATTGCAATAATAGTTACCTTTGGTGTCAAGAACACTAAATAGTATTATGGCTGAATTTAATGTTGGGGACCGTGTATTGGTTCATGGCAAATTGTCTGGCACTGTATCATACGTTGGTTCTACAAAATTTGCAGATGGGCAATGGGTTGGAGTTACGTTAGATCGCCCATTAGGTAAAAATAATGGTACTATACGTGGTGAAGATTATTTTAAATGTGATGAAAATCACGGAATTTTCGTACGTATGAAAACGTTATCGGAATACGATATTCAAACGCACGCTGTTAACCAAATTCAAACAATAACAAGGGGCGTTCAAGCCCGAAAACGAACGCGTGAAAAAAGAAATGTTAAAGCTTGGAATATTATGGATAACCATTACGAAGATTTGCATGTGAAAAAGGGCAAACGGGTGTTAGATGCTGCGTATGAAGTTGCTACCAGTAACACCACTGCTTATAGCCACGAACACCAAAATGACAAGAAGAGAAGGTCTCAAATTTTACGAAGCAAACGCGTCAAAGAAATAGAATCTATTGTAGTGGAAAAGACATATAAAGGTGTGCATGTAGGAGTCAATTTTGAACTGGAGGCTGTTTTAAAATTATTGGAACAATTTAAATCGGGTATACCGCTGCATTTTAAATATGTCGTTTCAATAGTCGATCGATTTCGACGGGAATCTGCTAAATATCCATGCGTACAACATGTAACAATACCAGAAAATAGCACTCTAACAGTAGTAGGAGATTTGCATGGGCAATTACAGGATTTGTATACAATCTTTACAATTAATGGTTTACCAGATGAGAAAAATTGTTATTTGTTCAATGGCGATTTCGTTGACCGTGGTTCATGTGGGATAGAAATTGCATTAGTGTTGTTTTGTTTTAAAATGTTGTACCCAGAATCAATATTTATAAATCGCGGTAACCATGAAGCAAGAGCACAAAATAGTTGGATGGGTTTTGAAGAGGAAGTTTTTGGTAAATATCATTCAGAAAATGAAGTCGGAAGGGCAAGAACACTGTATAATATGTTTGAAACTTGTTTTGACCATCTATCACTAGTTACAATAATTAATGCAAAGGTATTTGTGTGCCACGGTGGGCTTTTTCATGTCGATGGCGTAAAATTAGAACACTTGGATTCCATTCGTCGAAAACGTGAGCCACCGCTAGGTGGTAAATCATTAGAAGATCGTTTGTTTGAAGATTTATTATGGAGTGATCCACGGCCCAGTGTTACATATCCACAAAAATTAAGTGGGCGCGTAGCTTCAGCTCGTGGCGCTGGTGTTGAATTTGGGCCGGATGTGACTGAAAAATTCTGCGCGGAAAATGGATTTGCATTAATAATACGCTCACACGAATGCGTCAGTGAAGGTTATGAAATACAGCACAACGGCCGCCTAATTACTGTATTTAGCGCGTCGCGGTATTGTGGCACCCAAACGAATAAAGGTGCATTTATTACTTTTAACAGTGACGTACAACCGGAAATACAGCAATATTATGCACATTCATTGGATTTAAATTCTTTTGGTAAAGATCGTGAGCATGTCCGACAACAATTATTGGAAGATGATTTAGTACGAATGATTATTGAGCGTGTGTGCGATAAAAAAACGGATTTATATTGGTATTTTACGAAGCAAGATAAGGAGCATAACGGTACTTGCACACGTAGTGAATGGGCGGAAACGATGCGCACAGTTTTGAATCTGGAATTGCCATATCTATCATTGCAGCATTTGATATGCAATGCCGATGCAGAGACTGGGGACATTAATTACACCGATTTCTTGGAACGATATCGTTTCCAAATGTCCACTGGTGATTATGCATGGGTTGACAAAATTATGAAACGCGTGAATCATAAGTTGTTCCAAATATGTGGTGATGTTGAAGAAGCATTTGCTTTATTTGATGTTGATGATGATGGTTTGATTGAATACGACGAATTTCTAAAAACATTTACTTCATTGGATTGTGGTTTAACAGATAAACAGGCGTATGAGCTAATGCGTAGTATTGATACGGATAATAATGGTGTGATAGATTTTAAAGAATTTTGTTCAAGGTTCCAAATTGTATTTGACAAAGTGCGTATAACTTCAGATGGCAACCCATTAGAGGGTGTGTCTAGCGATGCGCATGAAAATCTCAGTACCGTACTGGCACAGAAAGACCAAGAAGGAAATACGCTGGAGAGCAAAATAGAAACAAAATCCAATGATACGCGTAGGAACAATCGCCAGCGACGTTCATCCAGCATACATGATGACGCATGGGTACAACAAAAATTATATCATATTGCCATGTTGCTATTTAAACAAAATTATCGATTAGATGAAGCGTTTGCAAAGTTTGACGTTGACGGATCTGGTGAAATATCACGAGAGGAATTCGTTGAGGCATTAAATGCATTGGGATTTACACTAAATGAGGATGATGCGTTACGCATATTTGCTGCTGTCGATCATGCGGATTCACAATCAATAAGTTACTTAGAGTTTATCAATGCATTTGCGGTTGATGACACGGGTATGAACAGCAATAGCATGAAAAATCGCAGTAGTTGGCAAGATTCTATAATACAAATGGTAGCAAATGTCTTATTTCAACATCGTGTACAGTTACTTAGTGCTTTTCGGTTGTTTGATCTAGACAATTCTGGCCAAATTAATAGCGATGACTTTAAAACAGCTATGTTAACAGTCAATAGTATTTTTCCAGAGCCACTATCAATTTCACAAATCGAAGAATTACGGTATGCTTTGTTGAATAGCGAAACTAAAAAAATTAATTACAAAGACTTTTTAGAGTCATTCCAAATTGTCGATGTTGGCTGGACAAACAGTTTGGAAAGTTCTTCTCTAACTAGAGAAAAAAGACGAAGAGGCAGTAGTTTATATAGCAAAAAGTAAAAAGAAGAAAAATGATGCCAGTTGGTACGCTTGTTATGAGATATTGTTTGTCAAAATGAAAAATTGCGCTTTTTTATTTGATATAAAATTTTTAAAAATAACTTACGAAGTAATTATGTTTTTTTTAATATGAAAATATAAGTGTTATATATTTTTAAACTTAGGTACCAAGTATCATGTTATATGTTGTTGAAAAATGAGCAATGTATATGAAGGAGGAGAATAAATTGTACCTTGGTACCAGGATACACTTTAAATGTCGTGTTATGATTGCTCCTGATATGCCTTTTACTTAAAAGAAAACTTTAAATGAAACATGGAACATTTTTCTCTCTATTATATTAAAATCTCTGACTTTTAATTAAAGTTTACTCTCGCCCCGGTAAGGCATTTTACGAGGCATAAGAATGAATGTCTGTCTGGTTACCATACAATGTGTCCCTATTTCTTTTACAATTTGTAAAATATCTATTGTCATTTTCTATATGATACCAAAAATCGTCTTCTATCGTTATCATGGTGATCATTTGAATTTGCCGAATGTTCATTAATTGTTGATTGCGGGAAAAATTGAAATAGAAAGAAAACAATTAGTAAAGTTATCGTAAAAATACACATTAACTTAAACTTAATTCTATTGTTTTTGTTTACATCTAGATATTCTTGTTTTTTCCCCAACTTTTGTCGTTGCTGGCCACGATTTTCCATTGTACTTTCCATTGGTATCATGTTGAATCGGGCTTCTTGTTGGCAGACGAGGTGTTTTGATTTTCATAATTTGAAAGACCGACGCATGCACGTGTGCAATGTTGACTATACGTCGCTTTATAAAATGTGGTCCACATCCTGCTATATATATATATAAAATGTGTATAGTATCATATTCATATACGTATAAGTATGTTATAATATAATGTATAATATATGTTATAATAATGTTATATATTTTTTTTATTATTATTAGTATATTATTATAATAATGCTGCTGTGCTGCTGTGTGGTAGGTATAAAATTATTTCAACTACACAGCACTGGCACTATTATATAACGTTTAATTAATTATAGCAAATGATGATTATTTTAATAAATAATAATCAGACCATTATATTTTAATATTTTAATTTACATTATTATTATATTATTATTATATTATTATTATTATTATTACGTATTGTAATTTGAAATTAAAATTGGTTCATTCTTAGTGGTGTGCTTATGCTAATTATTATTTTATTTTTATTTATATTATTACCTGTAGTATAGCTATATATTAGTATAAAAATATATACATACTATTCAAAAAAAAAAAAAAAATATTATTTTTTTACACAGCAACAGCAGCTGGTATTTATAATATACGCGGATACAACTCAACGAGTGAACTCAATATCATGGGACAACGAGGAAGCAACAGGTACTCACGTTTGGCAAAGTAAAAAACATACGTATCTACATGCCAACTTAGCTCGGATTTCGGCCATAGTTAATATCATTATTATAATTTGTTTTTAAAAAAACACACACCTTGCTGTGCGAGAAAGATATTTGTAACTAACTTATATAAGATGAAAACTACAATAGTATGGATAACAATATTATTGACACTACTAATTAACTGGACAGTTGTTGGGCAACCATTGGACATGCATACAAATGCTGCAGTGGATAACAAAGTTGAGGGCTCCCCTACATTAACTCCAGGCGAAATACTAATGAATAAATTTATCTCATTCGTTGGTAACGATGCTGAGTTAACAAAGCAATTTTTGAGCGACCATCCACGTTTTGAAATGACTATTGTGGAAGATGGAGTAGAAATAGAAAAAACAACAGCGTTGCTCGAATCAGCGAAACGTGGACATGTAAATGTTGTTAAGGTACTATTAAGTCACGGTGCCGATGTAAGCATGACCGACGCCGCTGGTCGTTCTGCAATCCATTTTGCCGCAATATGTACAAAACAACATTTATACCGGCATGGAATTTGTCCAGAGGAATTGCATTATAAAGGCGAAGAGGATGATTCACATTTTAAAACTATGGAAGTATTGTTGGAACACATTGATTTCACTTCGTCCCATAAGTTAATTGATAAAGGCGATGCAGATGGACGTACCGCAATCATGTATGCAATTATGCAAGGGCATAATGATGTAATCGATCCATTGTTAGAGCATGGTGCTGATTTGTCGCGTATTGATAATGATGGATGGCATACTGTATTATACTGTGCTTTGTATAATAGATTTCAATTGTTGAATAAATTTTTATCGCATGATGAGTATCATTTAAATCACGAATTAGTAAACACCCCAGGGAATATGGGATACAGTCCATTAGTGATAGCAGCGGAGCAAGGATGGGAAAATACTGTACGGGTATTATTGTCCTATGACGCAAATCCTACATTTTTATGCAGGGACAAAAAGTATCCATATGAGCATGCAGAAGGTAAAGGACATCCTAAAATTGCTAAATTATTGAAAGAAAAATTTGATGAGTACAATGAAAGGAAAGAAGAACTGTAAATATGTTTATCATATGCCTCGTATCATATCTTTCTACGTTGCTTATGATATGATATGATAAGTTACGTGTATATGTATTACCAACTTGGTACCATGGTATCTTTAAACTCAATATGTATTTAAAGTTAAAATGCCGCTTTTAATATTTTATTTTAAAAAAATAAAAAACAATTTTAAACTTAATTGGTGTAACTTCACCAAAAAAGCCTAATTTAATACGGTATACAAAAACCAATAATATGTGTAACTTAACACAAGCCTACCAATGGTATGATATGATATGATATGATATGAATATGATAAGCTTATGCATAAAGTGTATAATATTTTGCATTATGTATTATTTGATATTATTTACAGGGAGTAAAATTTTATTAAATAAATGAGTAAGAATTAATTATATAAATTAAGAGTAAGTTACCCTGGTAAGCTAAGCTAACATAATATATTTAAACAGACATGTAAAAATATTTTTAAAAACTTTTTATCTTTCTCTCTGCTCTTTTTGTATATCATAAATATATTATATAGTAAAGAGCACATATATTATATATATATATTATATACGAGTATATTAATTGATATTCAATATACATCTCTTCGTTGGTAACTTAGCATCTCAAATTCCTATCATACTACTATTTTGATTCCTCGTGACTACCACCGTCATCATGTGGCCATACCATATTAAACGTGTGTTCAACAAAATGTTCAATTGGTTCATCAATAGTAAATGGTAAAAGAGGAATAAGCCCCAGACCTAATGCTGTTGGGCCATACCGCCGCAATGTAACATTTGTTGATTTTTTTACAGCTGCTTGACACTTATGAACTGCCGTGTGTATAATCAATGATGGAACAATAATTGAAGCAAGTAATTGAAAATATAATGTTTCTGCCCCAGCTCTCATTCCTACCTGCTGTACTTCATCTTCGCTTTTGTTTTCTAATTTGGCCTTGTTTACTGCGTTCGTCGTCGCTTGATACACATCATATCCAACGTATGAAAATGCAACACCATACATAGCTTTCACAAATAATGGACTTACCAACGGACGAGATGCCTCTCCAACGTCAGAGGAATATGCTATGTACCTAGTAGAAGCCTTTGCAGTCTTGGAAAATACTGCTAAAACTCTTGCCGCCCTTGCACTGTAACCGGCATAACGTACACCATTTCCTTCATCCCAATCGTTATTTTTGTCATCGTTACTTTCAGTATCAGGCTTCTCATTATCAGGACTAATAGCTGCAATATGTTTTTGTGTTTTTGGCTGAACAAGAACCTTCTCGAAACTAAAATTAATATATTTACTTTTATTACTAAAACGTATTGAATAATTATTGTTTAACAATACGCCTTGTTGCGCCAAAGTTATCGGTGTTATGAACATACTGGTGTTGGGTATTTAGTTCGCTATTTAATGTATTCGTTCCTACAATGAACGTACAACTTTGCAGTTAATATGTTAAGCAATTCATCATTCAAGAGGAAGAAGAGAGGATAGATGATTATATTGCTGTTGTGTCTTGTTGTGGATAATATTAATTTAATTAATAAATAATAATAAATAATAATAATAATAATACTAATAATAATAATTCAATAATAATAAATAATAATAATAATAAATAATAATTTTTTTTTTCTGCTGTCCTATTATATAATAATATTACTGTATATAATAGCTCTAATGGCTATACTAGTAGTATATATTTTATGTTGAAATCTTCTTAAATTTTATAAATAATTAATAATAAATCAGTAATACATAATAATAAATTAATATAAATTAAATTATAATAAATAAATTTTTTTATAAATAATAAAAAACAAAAAATCGGATATCCGATTTTTTGTCATATCCAATATCTCTCTATCACATATGCATAAATTAGTATACTAAATTAGTACTTAAATTAAACGTCGTTTTGAAATCCAATAATAATCCTACTCCTTTACCAGTTTACAAGGATACCTGGTAATAAAAAAAAATAAAATTAATATAATAATAAAATAGCTATAATAATAATAATATAAATAATAATAAATAAAAAATAAATTATTAATACAAAAAAATACAACCACCACCTCTATCCTTCTTCTTCTTGTCTTATTTTGTTTTTCCGTCACTTCAAATGAGCATCTTCTAATGGAAACGATAAAAATAGTATACCAATTTATTGTTAATTCTATTCAACTGTTAAGACTGCAAAGAGCATAGCTAATAACTAATATGCGTCGTTATTTATTATCAAAAGCAACAACAAAAAACAACAGTTGTAAAAGATATTTTTCTAGTAGCAATAATATTGCAAGTACTACTAAAAGGATAAATTTATGGACCCAGCCCAGATCTTCTTCAACATCATTAATGTATAGTTTTAAAGCGCGGGGTGATTGCTCAGTTGTTGATGAACCATTATATGCACATTTTGTGCAGGAAACAAACGTTTATCGGCCCTATCGTGAAGAACTATTTAATTCACAATCGACAAATCTACAAACGGTGAAAAATGACGTTCTTTTTAACGACGATAAATACGACACAAATTTGGTTTTTTTCAAGCATATGGGCAAACAACTATTACCTAGTACCGATTGGGCGTGGATATTAAACTGCCATAATGTTATATTATTGCGCCACCCAAGAGACGTATTGGCGTCGTTTAATGCCGGCTTAAGTAGTAGTAGTAGTAGTATTGATATTGATGCAAAATCTGAGTCTGGAGTTATTGATTTATACAATATTTATAATTATGTTACAAGCAACAATAATAATATATCTGTAATTCTTCAAGACGATTTGTTAAATAACCCAGAGGGGACATTAAAATCATTGTGTCAGGAACTTGGTATTGATTTTGTTAAAAGTATGTTAAAATGGAAGAAAGGTGGTATTGAAGAAGACGGGGTATGGGCTTCTACATGGTATCACTCCTCGCATAATTCAACTTCATTTACTCCACCATCAAAACCATTTGAATTTAAAACGTTGCCAGAAAATATGGAAGAAATATTAAAAAGCGACTTGATAGAACCATTTAACGAATTAAAAAAGCAAAAGTTAAAACCATTGGCAGTATTACCCGATGAAAGAAATGAAAATATTAAAATCCATGTCGGTGGTGAGCTACTAAATAGATCAGATGCCAAAATTAGTGTCTTTGATAGTGTAGTTCAAGGTGGAGACGCTGTATGGTAAGTTTTCGCTATTCTCCTAAACCTAAAGTAATTCATCCTCTAACACATCGACAATACGCTGTCAGGGAAGGGTTGCGGGTGTATGATGGGCGTATATTTGAATTGGAGGAGCATCTAACGCGAATGGTGGAATCTGCACACATGTTGATGTTCCAAGGAATACCATCAAAAGAAGAAATCAAACAAGCAATTTTTCAATGCTTAGATGCAAATAATATGTATAATGACACCCATATCAGGTTAACATTAACTCGTGGAAACAAAGTATCAAGTGGAATGTCGCCAACCAACAATCAAGAAGGGTGCTGCCTAATTGTGTTGCCGGAATGGAAGGGATTGGTGTCATCATCCAATGAAAGTGTTGACAAACCAATGACATTGATTACATCAACGCAGCGAAGAAATAATCCAATGTTTTTGGACAGTAAAATTCATCATAATAATTTATTGAATAATATATTGGCTAAAATTGAAGCTAATTTAGCAAATGCTGATGATGCATTAATGCTTGATCTTGATGGTTTTGTATCAGAAACAAATGCTACAAATATCTTTATGGTGAAAGATAATGTGCTATTGACACCATTTGCCGATGCCTGCTTGCCTGGTATTACACGTAAAAGAATTATTGAATTAGCAGAAAATGTAAATATAAAATGTGAAGAAAAACGATTATCTCTTTTTGAATTTTACAATGCTGATGAAGTGTTTTGTACTGGAACAATGTGTGGGCTAGCACCAGTATCGTACATCGATGGCAGGCAAATTAACTCAGCAAACCCCCAATACCCCGGTGCAGTAACAGCAACATTACAACAGAAATATTTGAAACTAACACAAGATGAGGACTATGGTGTGAAAATTGTAGTGTAATACTCCTGACCACCTTATAGGCAGTATAATATACTTAGTAGTATAGCAAGATGTTCTTGAAACTTGAAACTGCTTCATGGTATTTTTAATGGGCGTGCCTAATAAAATTATTATATATTATTTTTTTTATATATTATATATTATTTCAGTATTGTAATCTAAAAGTCATATTTTATATAACTTAGATTACAGTCTTGACCTATGTATACATGTATATGATAAAATATACACACAGCTATATATAAATTGAGTAGTAAGAATTAATTATATACATACACTCGTATATGATGAGTAAGAGCATATTATATATGTGCAATAGCAGCAAATGTGTTTGTGCAATGTATCAATCGGACTTTACAGGAGATACAATACCGAAAATTAGATTTGTTGCATACGATATTACAATAATACATAAACACGCTCGCTAACATATTATACACGTAGTATATATCATATGTACCAGTAAACGCACCATGCCATTGTTATCGTTGTTTTCACTAAATGAGCATGATTGGCGTGGGGCTACGATTAAACAGGTGAAAACATTGATAAAAGAAGAAAGGACTAAGCCCGGCTACAAAGAATTAACAAATGAAATTAAAATTATACCGATACATATTAATAAAGGGAGGCTTCCGATTCACTGTGCTGTTCAGGCCAACGCAAAGTTAGAAATTGTACAGCTTTTATATACATTAAATCCTAACGGTGTTAAAACTAAGCGATATGATGGCTTTTTGTGCATTCATATAGCAGCCCGACATACCAGAAATCACTTAATTCCGTTTTTACTTTATGTATATCCTCAATCAGTTGATATTGTTTCGTCTATTGATTTTAATTTTCATGACGAAGAGGGGGAAACAAATGTATGGAATGGTAGTGCATGCCAAGCAATTGCATATAGGTGTTTGGTGGGAGATCGAGTTAAAGATAAATACAACGAAGATGAAACTGGAATAATTTCAAGTAAGACTTCCAGCAAACAACTAGATCTAGAGAAAAAAGAAATTTTGAAATCGGCAGCGGAACGAGCATATTCATTGGAACAAATATCGTTAGAGGCAAAAAACTATTTTGGTACATTTAAAACTACAAATATAGAAAAAGATGATGAAGCACGTACTTATAAATTATTGCCCTACTTAAACAATAAAATTGTTCCAATACGAAAAAAGCGAAAATCTGTATTAGAACTGGCTAAAACGAATGATAAAATAGCTGAAGAAAATATATTTTGTTTTTTCTCACAAGAAGAGTAAGTAAACATTGCCGATAATAATAATACAAGTTCGTAATAGTAATAATTATAACAATCATCCACCCGACATTGCCATGATTAACATCCTCCATTTACATTTACAATATTATAGAGATACAATATCTGGTGATCAACTGGAAAATTTATATGATAGAGAAATTGCTATTAAAATATTGTCGGAAATTGAATATTTTAATTCTCTAAAAGACATCGATAGAAATATATTGTCAAAAGTAGAAATCATAACTTATTTAAGTGAAGATAAGCAAGAGGAAATACCATATTTATACAAAAGAAAAAGTAAGAAAGAATGTATATATATTTTTTAACTTATTTGTAAAAGAATTAATATATATGTAAGGATTTAACATACCATGCCGTTGTCATCGCGTGGATCTCTCGTTGGCCAATCGGACATATCAGCAACAGCCATATTCAAGGTCTCTTTAGTAGCTGCGGCGTGACCCACAACGGATGTTTCTGGTGCGATTTTCATCACTTTTGAGATTGACTCCGATACTAAACGTTCTGAATCTAATGGATCTACTATTAAAAATGCACTATGTGTGCATTTTACCGCTATTTTACATGCCTCTTCGCATGCTCTATACAATTTGTGGAGATCAGTAGCTTCTGCAATTTTAACACCAGCTTTTACAACATTTCGTTGTTGTTCGGATAATGTAACGAGTTGCGGCCGAATCATCTTTAGACTATTTGATAATGCTCCTAATCTACCTTGTCTGCTTTTTGATAATTCCACTGGTCGCCTTGCTTCGTCCAAGATGTGAAGAGCATTTTGCATTTCATACGTATCTTTGTACATATCGACATTTGCCGCTAATCCAGGTTCAAAAAATTTGTCTTGTTCATGAACATAATTTGAAATTACTTGCCTGTTTCCTGCCATGGTTATAATTTTGGATTGAGTGTGTTTGCTTGGTGTTGTATCTACAGATCCCAGCGCGCCGTTACCACTCTCTTTGCAACAGCAATAAAAATATATGCATAATAATAAATAATAAATTATTATTATATTATTATTATTACATCATATTATATTGTTGTTTTTATTATATTATTATTATAAAAAAAGTACATAATATAATAATAATCGTATGCCTGTAATAGGCAATCGTACATATTTTATATAGTAGTACGTGCTATAACCACATTGTTACTTGTTACCACTTACCACAACTTATAACGTCACTCTCTTTGCTACCGGTACTACGTAGTAGTGAAAGACAATTTTTAATATAAGTAATACCAGTAAACTAAATAGTATTCATTATATAGGAGAGTATATTTTTTATGGCCTTATATTATTAGATTATTATTTATTATTATTTATTATTATTTATTATTATTTATTATTATACGTATTATTATTATTATTATATTATAATTAATAATATATAAATATATTTATTATTATTATTATTAATAATAAAGTAGTTAATGTGATTGTTAATAATATAATAATAATAATAATAATACTAGTATTGCTCTGAGGATGATAATACACACACACGCACATGCACAGAAGGTATAGGTACGTACAATTTTATAATGAAAGTGGCGTGGACGGGGAAAAGTACAGTCTGTATTCAACTAAACAAACAATCTGCGATTATGACATTTTTGATAAAGCAGTGCCGTGGCAATAACAACATCTTCTGCCATTGGTTGTTGATTGCTTTGTACATCGTCAATGATTTCATTGCGCTACATGTACGGCATGGTGATAAAAGTACAGAAACAGCTGTATTTCATTTAGATAAATATATGGATAGCATAAAGAGAATGTCAAATTTACATAAGACAAACGCAGTGTTTATATCAACAGAAGATCAAGGCGTTATTGATTCATTAGACCAATACCCTGAGTACGAATTTAAATTCACCAAAGGGCATAAAAGACAAAATATAGCAATTGAAGATGCATTCAAACTAAAGTTAACAACTCCCGAGAAAGAAGCCTTCATTGCTTTCAAAAATTTGTTTATCTCAATGACAGGAACATCCTTTGTGGGCACCTTTAGCAGCAATTGGTCTAGGCTAGTGTATGAAATGATGTTTGCTGCACATGGAAGTGCTGGCACAAGTTTTATTTCTCTTGATATTGACTATGTAACGTAATTAAAATTTATTATATACTATAGTACTATTACCACTAATAATACAAATGATAATAATAAATAGTAATTAATAACATAATAATACTGTGTGGTATATTACATTTCTATACTACGACAGATTGTACTTGGCGAGGGCTTCTGGTTCTTCCCGCTGTACAGCACTAACGCACTAACGCACTAACCATCATGGTGAACTTTACTTTTCATAGGGAAAGCGCATTTCTATACTACGAAATATTGTACTTGGCGAGAGCTTCTGGTCTTACCACTAAATAATTTATTAAATAAAAAAAGAACGATAAAAAAAAATAAAAGAAGGAAAACAACATCAAAGAACAAACAATGGTGTTTATATAAATTGTAATAGTACGTAGTTATAATAGTGTCTACTTCAAGAACTTTGTGAAGCTTGCTATTTTTACTGTACTATGGAAATACGCGGTTGTGCGTATTATGTGGTGTAATCTGGTAATGGTGCTGCTCTACTATATACTTGGACCTGCATTAATTCAAACTAATAATAAATATAATGTATTATTATTATTATTATTATATAATAATAATAATAATAAGATGCTGTTTGATATGGGGTGTTGTTGTGTGTTCTGATAAATTACTTTGAATCTCATCTTACATAGCTCCTAAGAAGATTCGCCTTACACGCACTGTTCTTATGCGGATGCTGATGTTGGTAAATATATCTCAAAAGACGTCAAAAAAAATAAATACAAGACAGAAGCAACAATGAGCAGCGAAAATACAAACAATGAAGCATGGTGGGAAAAAGTAAAACATGATAAAAAAGATCAACCCCTTGTATTCATCCATACCCCAAAATGTGGTGGGACATATGCTAGCAACATTTTAGGAGATGTCGGTATAAAAGACAAACATCAGACAAAAAAACATAGGCAAGCTGTAGAAGACGAAGGCATAACTTTTACTATTATACGGGAGCCCGTTGCAAGATTTGAAAGCTTAATGAATTATCGATTAGCAGAGGGTGAACCTCGAAAAGATTGGCCAGCTGACCTCAAATATGCATATGATGATAAAACAGTTACGTTGAACGAAGTAGTTAATAAAATGACAGATGAAGAAATTGTTGGGTTTGCACCATATCGCTCCTTGGAGTATTGGGTAAAAAATGTTGATATTTGCATTACCATTGATAAATTACATTCTTTTTTGGCGCATTTTGGGTATGCTTATTCTCCGGATTTATATGAAAAGCAAAATGTATCAAAAAAAAACAGGGGTAAATTTAACGATGAAGTTAAAGCGCGGTTATCAAAATCATATGGAAACGATATTCTTATCTACAACGCTAAAATATTGAATTGTAATACAGAATCAAAGGAAACAGTCAACGAAGAAGAACAATAAAAATAGTTACATTTAATAGCTATGTCACTATTCATTAAAGCATATTTATCAAGACTGTGATGGGAATCACAACCAAACGAGATACATAAATATAAAATGATACTCAGTTAAAACGCACTATACTCTTGATATTTTATCATTGTATATACATTATCAAATAAATTTATTATTATACTTGTTCGTATTGTTTTGATCGGAGATATAAATATGGTGATTGGAAATATCGAAAAATAAACATACAAAATATGCATCGAAGTATGAAGATTGAAACAGGTGTTGTTCTAATATATATAAAGTAAACATATTGGTGATTGCTTTTATTTAAATTTGAATTTAACATTTTTTAGACGATGATATGTGTGACATGTGTGTACTATTTTATACTTAAATTATCGACACTACAAAACGGTATCCTATCAATTACGTAATAGATTTATAGATTTCTACCTTTTTTTTATCATTTGTTGGTACTTAGTTATAGTGTAATTGCCTATATGATTCAAATAGCAGGTATACATTATTGTAGAGATTTCACGTTTTTCCACGTCGTCGTCGTCGCTTTTTTGGCTGTTTTATAATAATAAAGCAAAACAATAAAGCCTGTCGTGTCTCTTAATAATAATATTAATAATTATAATAAATTTTCAATAGAACAAGGAGGCAAGCGAAAATGCGCGCAGCAAATTGCTACCTTATAGTTTTCCAAAAGCAAAAACAAAATGGCAACAGTTAAAAATTTCAAGCCCCACTCAACGTGGAGCAGGGACGCAACGAAAAATGCCCCCAATGTGTTGGTTGACACATTAGAAGAGGCAAAGGCGGTTGCAGTACTTTCGAGGTATTGCGAGTATAGTGATAAAGGTGTTCCGTTTTACCGTGTATCGTCTGTTGAAGACTTTAATTCAAACAATGAGTTAACGGAAGATATATACTCGCAATTTTTTGAAAGTGGTGGTGCAGGATGCCTGGGTTTTAAAAATGTATTCGATAAAAATACAATGGATGAATACAATAGTTTTTGTGAAAGATACATTGAAACCGACGCAAAACACCACAGCAACTGCAGGCACCCAAAACAAAAAGGAAAATATGTTATAAATAATTTAATGGAAGCCTTAAGTGAGCAAAACCCCGATTTGCTTATGAAATTGATTAATAACCCAGTGTACAATAAAATCATGGATATTTTGCTTGGTATTTCGTGTATTGGCGCGTTTACGACACATTGGATTGAAGGAAAGGCGGACAGGCAGCTTTCGCATGTTGACTATCCAATGCATGTTGGTTCAGGTAAATTTTGGGAAGCAAATGTATGTATTTTATCTGGTCTATTTTATTAATATTTCTATGTGTGTTATCTAACATATTGCTATTTCTTTTATTTGTATTGTATAGATTTCCAAAGCACAGCAATTGGTGACGCGGTATCAAGTAAATCATGTTTTGCCGTTTTATTCTGTCCAAACATTAATTGCTTCTGATGCAATGGATGTTAATAATGGTTCGACGGAAGTAATACCCTATTCAAATCAAATTGTTGATGTGGACGTTAAAATTCATGATGCAGAGTTTTACAAGTCTATGGAAGATAAATTTATGAATGTTACTTTAGAACAAGGCGATATTTTTCTTTTTAACCGTCGGTTGTGTCATCGTGGGGGTAAAAATTTGAGTGAAAAGAGAAGAAACAGCGCAATCATGCAATGCGTATGGCTGTTTGGTATTGGTCAACATGATACTGATAATATTAATATTGTTAAAAATGTTTCAAAAACTGACAATTATAAAAATATGACGGAAATGGAGCGGGAACGATTTCATATTCGATTGAAGCAACCATACCCAATCAACACAACTAATCATAATTAAATGTTGTACTACATATCATATATGTAAAAATTAAAAATTAGGATTTTAATACTCGTAAAAAATATTATATCTCATATCTCTCTCTCGTGTGTACATAACTTATTTTTACATTTTTATGATATTATATTTTTAAAAGTGATGTTTAATTTTTTGTTCGTATTTCTATTTCCCAGAACTCTTCATCTATCATCAGTAAGTTACACTGGGACATATTTAAAATATAAAAGTATTATTCTGGATTATTTTCCTCCGAAATTGGTACCATATGCTTTTCCACCAGAAGCACTTTCATTTTTATTTTTGCGACCCCGGCATAAATCATTGTAAACTAATGGAATCAACATAACACATGCAAAAAACGAGCAACCCATTAATAAGGCAAACACCCAAAACCAAGTGCATGTATTTGTCAGTGGATTACATTTGCCTTCATTCCAGGAACATACACGCTCGTGCTGACTTGTGCAACATTGATCCTTTGTGCCATATGCTGCACATGATCCACCACAATTTGCTAGTAAAATAATAACATATTGGCCAATTGCTGCACCAACGCTTCCCGTACCATCAATAATTCCTGAAACTGTGCCAAGCGCCCTACTATTCCCAGCAAGTGATTGGTGTGTTCCTAAATCAGCTGCAACTGCACCACTTAATATATTTGCTGGCCCACCCAATAAAAATCCTGCCGCTGGTATTAATATCGTCAACATCATTAATGTTGAGTTATTAAAAAGGAAAAAAATGCCAATAGATGGGATAAGCATAAAAACAATCACAGGAGATCGTGCATTTAATCTATCTGATACATAACCCCCAGCAATTCCGCCAATTATTTGTCCAATGTCATACAGGGTTGATAAATCATTGGCTTTGCCGCTTGAATCCATTTTACCATTGTATATTGTATGTGATAAATAAAATGGCAACCAAAAGAACATCGCATAATTTGCCATTTTTAAACATAAATATGAAATACTGTATCGTATGACACCAGGAATACGAAGCGCTTCAATAAATCCAATGCTGCTTTCGCCATGTTCGTTGATACCATCATTTTCATCATCATCAGAGGAACCCATATCGCTATTTAAAGGTATCAATTGGTCGTCTTCATCATGAAATATGCGATCCATACCATTTGGTGCATTCTGCAAACTTTCATTTGCTAAAAGCTGCTTGTCTATTTCCATTGCACTCTGGAAACTGACTTCACGTGGTAAGCGTAACAATGCCCATTCCAATCCTGCTACAATTAGTAGAAATAAACCAGCTCCCACCATGCACATTCTCCAATCGCCGTTTGAACCATTAATGTAAAAACCTGTTGCCTTGACTGACCCTAAAATATATGTCACAAGCAATGCACCGGCAATGTTGCCTGCGGATGCGTTTGATGCCCATGCCCCTATTATAGCGCCGCGTTTCAATACAACATTTTTGCACAGTTTTAGATCACCGAACCACAATCCCATCACAGCAACACTGCTTGGCCACCCTATAGATTGTATTAAACCATTTATTGCCCATACAACCGCATATAACCAAAATGAATGTATACCCCAGTATCCAAAAAGTCCAAAAAGGGCAGTAGTCGAAGCGCTTAACGCCATGCCTATTGCTAATGTTTTTCGGACATCTAAACGGTCCACAATGTAACCACTTAAATATAAGCCAACTGCGTACATTGAGAAAAACAATGTATCAAGCACTCCTAAATATTTTGTCGTCACATCAACGGGGCCAAACCAAGCATCGCACTGCTGAATTTGAGTTTTTGAGCTTTGCTTGCAAACATTTTTTACATGTTTACTATGTGAAGAATCATTCACCGTTTTTACTACTGCTAATTTTAACGAGCATATTTTTGATATACCACCGATGCATTGCGCATCTTTTTGTTGTTCTTTAGTAATGCTTGAGTTTCCATGAATCACTAAGTCTCCCATACAGCATAAAGAATCGTCATGACCAAAAACTTTATATCCTAAATCTACACGGCAAGCTGGATACGCTAAGTTTGTTTTAATATTGGAAAAAGCTTTACGTGTGACATGCAAACCCATATATGCCAAATATGTCAAAAATAACGCCGTTATTTGTCCATTTCGTCTAGACTTATAACATACTAAATGATTTCTCTTATTGTGGAACATGATTCTTCTTCTTGGCATCAACTTGGAAACAATTATGGATATAAAGTGGCTAGACTGTACTATATATATGTCTATATTTATACGGCCGAGATTAATTGGAATCGTCTTTCTGCTTCGAGTGAATTGTTCAAGCCGTATTATCACAAAAACTAATAATAGATTAAGATGCAACACTACTAGAAAAAAGACAGCAGTGATATATAATAATAACAAATATTACTATTACTAATAATAAATACAATACTAATAATAAATAATAATAATAGAGCTCTGGGTGGGAGCTCATATTCATAATAAATATCTCAAAATAATAATAATAATTAATAATAATTAAGTGAGTATTTCGTACTACGATTACACTAATAACTATAGTATTCCTATACAATGTTATTTAGCAGGTAAATACCACGCCCATTTTTGGCCTCATCCGTGCGACGTGCATCTCTTAGAAAAAACGAGACGTTGGTTGACAGCAAAATGATTGAGGGAAGGAAACTTAATAAAATTATTGTATTATACTTATATAATAACTAATAATATATTTGAATTAGCTAAATAGTCGTCTTCATACACATTATAAATAGTACTAATTTTATTGTAATTGCGTAATTTTTTTTTTATTTATTTATTTCTTCTTCGTTCCGTCACATCTTATTATTATTATAAATTGATAATAATTAAACTTCCTACTTATCGAAGAACACACTGTACGCACGCAACCACTTGATATAACAAACACATACATGACTATATATCCTTTCGAACACATTGTTTGAAACTCAATCAGATTATCATAAGAAAAGATATATTCCGTATAAACTTGTATACCAAACGAGACAAGAAGAAAAAAATGGACGTACATGCAGTCTTGAGTTTTGACACTGCCGATTTTACACATGAACTAAAGTCAGCAACTAAAGTTAAAAAAACACCTAGTAAAAAGAAAATTTTAATGCGACGTGGTGTAGTGCCAACATTAGTAACTGAATACGGTTGTGGAAAAATCACTTTAAATTTTGGTAAAAATGTTTTAGTTGGCTCTAACATATGCCGTGCTATGTACATTGAGAACCCAGGGCAAAAGGAAAAGGTGATTTCCTTCATTACAGAACCTCGTCGTTCCAGTTCTGAGTTACAAGTATCACCAAGTCACATTTCCATTGCACCTAAAAGTAAAAGTACAGTGTATGTAAATTTCATGCCAACTATATCTTCAAAAGACAAGTATTTTGGTAAAATAAGCTTTAAAGTAAGTGGCATGAAGTTGCCCTTGGAAGTCAAAGCTATTGCGACAGTTAAGTGTTCTACCAAACCAAAGGCATTAAAGCAACGAAAAGTATTGGGTAGAAATAATACAAAAACTAATCCACAGCAATTACAAATGATATCCAAAATCCAATTAAAAACCACAAAAGACACTCAAAATAGGCAAAGTAGTAATGTAAAATCTGATAATAATATCAACAAGTACCGTGATAGTGGTCATAAAAGATATGGTGGTAAAGAGGAACCGCGTGTTAAAAAATACGATGATGAGAAATTGCGAAAAATTTTAAATGGACCAGTTGGTATACCAAAACGAAAGTCAATGCCTCTAACACAGCCAAAATCGTTTATACTTGGTGGAAAAAATAAATTGAAATATGTAAATGATTTACCAGGCAAAACAAATTCTCTTTCTAGAACTGACAGTCGCGACAGTGCCAGTAAGAACAATATTATTTCGTCCGATTGGAAAAATGAGTTAAAAAAATTAGGTCAATCGAAATATAATGGAGAAACATCACACAAACATAATAAGGCATCTGAAGCGATAGACATGCAAGACGTGAAGGTACAGTCAACTCTTACCAAGCAAGCCAATGTAACATCAAGGAAATTAAAAGTTGAAAGTAGCAAAACAAAACAACATTTAACGACATATGCAAAAAAGCGATTGGGTAACGCAGGGCGGGAACCTATCGCCCAAAAGAGATCAACCATGACAAAAAAAAATGCGTATATTGCAAAAAATATCTGTGTACGACGTGTATTATACGATGAAAATTGGGCTGAAAAACAAATATACGGTTTCACAATATGGTTGAATCATACATTTTATCCAGCCGAGTATGATATGTATGCTGAAAATGATAGTATTAATAAAAATTGTAGGGGTGCTAGGATTGTAAATAACAACACTGCTAATGGCAATAGTAACAGCAGCAATAATGTCCTATCGGCACCTGGGGGTGGTGCACCGGCAGTAGCCGAAGATCATTTCAAAGTTTTATTGCAAAAACGTCGTCAAGCAAAAGTGCGACATCGTGCATTCCGCATGTTTCATAGCCAAGAAATCGACAATGTATGCTACATGTTAGACAAAGAAGTAGCATCGGAAAAATTGAAAGTAAGAACGGATCGTGAACTATATGCAGATTTAGGATTACGCTCTGAAATTATTGGTATGATAATGTCTTACAACCCTGTATGGCTTAGACTTGGTTTGGAAACAACTTATGGGGAAGTAATTCCAATGACTAAACGGGCAATACAAGATGCCGGAAGAAGCGTTTTAAAACAATTTGTTAAAAATCGCGTATTACAAGACCCTGCGACATCAGATAGTTTTAAAACTACCAAACAAGGCGTCTTTGGTAAAGGATACGTTGGGGCTTTAGCACGAGTAACATTAAGACGATTTTTAATGCTCGTACTATTTTTGGATAAAGCAAAGCAAAGCAATATTTTAGGAAATGGTCCGTGCTTGTTTAATCAAAATTCTAAAATAAAATCTAGTAGAGACATGTTGATCACATTTGCAAAAAAATTTTTAAGTGGTGAAGGAGACATCATTCGGCATCTAAGTCTTATGGGCTATACAGTGGATTATAAACAAAAATTATTGGATGAATTTGATTATACTGTTAAAAACTTAGCCTCTGACTTACGGGATGGTGTCCGCCTATGCCGCTTAGTTGAGCTAATACAAGGCACCCGAAGAGAACGCCCATTGTCAAAAATGTTAAGAATGCCAGCCGGTTCTTTATTGCAGAAAAAACACAACGTAAAATTAGCTTTATGCAAACTGAAGGAATCAAACATATCTCTAAAAACAAAAACAGGCCGCTCTTTTCGCAATATTGGTGCCGATGATATTGTCCAGGCGCATAAAGAAAATACTTTAACTTTATTGTGGAGAGTTATTCTTAGATTAAAACTGCAAAAAATGCTACCGGAATCTATTTTAAATGAAGAAATTAATATTATCAAAGCGGAAATGTCCGATACAGCACTAAAATTTATACATGATCAAGCAAATCGAGATAAGACGATGAAAAACAATGATACAAACGTATCTGCCCTACCACCAGTTGCATTGTTGCTAAAAGAGTGGGTTCGTTGTGTATGTGCAAGAGACTTAATACCTGTGTATGACTTTTCTTCATCCTTTGCTGACGGTCGTCTTTTATGTACTCTGGTACATTATTATCACCCGGAATTATTACCGAAAGAATCAATTCATGATAAAACTTTGTCAAATCTTACGGGCACAAAACAGACGTATTCCACCCGATTAAACGACAATCGGTGGTGTGATGATGAACATAATTCCAATGTTGAGTTATCAGAAAATGAATTTTCAAATATTCTATCAAATGAAACCAAAAATTTTAACACATTTAACGAGGCCATTAAATCATTAGGCTCCGTACCCGCTACGCTAAATACAGATTATAATTCTGAATATGTTCCTGAAGAAAAATCCGTGTTAGTTTGTATTGGATATTTATGTGCAAGGTTATTAGAATCATCAAAAGAAATACATGCAGCTATTAAATTGCAAACGTTTTGGAGAGGTATTTATCGAAATAAAATGCTTTTGAAGTATAGGGCATCCGGAATCATTGTTAAAAATGCATTAGTAAGAAATTTAGTAAAACGACGAAAAATGAAGTTTAAATGTTCAATTATACTACTTCAAAGTCACACTAGAGGTTTTAAATTAAGAAGGCATTTCAAACGTTTAAAAAGAGCGTGTTTGACTGTTCAAACCATTTACCGAATGACATCTCATCAACGACGATTTAGGGTTTTATTAAAAGCACATAAGAAAACAATTAAAGCTATGGTAACACTTCAAGCAGTATTTAGAAAAACGTTTCAGCAGCGCAAATTTCATTCATTAAAACAAAACGTTGCCAAACTTCAACGATGGAGCCGTGCATGTCTTTTAACAACAAAATTCAATAAAATTAAGCATGCTACAGTGATTTTACAGAAGACCTTTCGTACTTTTATTCAAAGCAACAAATTTAAGTTAAAATTGCAGAGTATTGTTTGCATGCAATCGTTTGTACGCTCCTACCAAGCGAAACAGTTAAAACAAACGTTGTTTTCTCAAATGGAGTTGAAAAAGTATACTGCTGCATCTACAATTCAAACAGTTGCACGCATGTATCAGTCATACAAAACGTTTAAAACACTAAAAATGCGTACAATACAACTGCAAAGTGTCGTACGCATGTATGCCGCTAATAAACAGTACAACAAAATGCGTAAAAGCATTGTTTGCATGCAATCGTTTGTACGCTCCTACCAAGCGAAACAATTAAAACAAACGTTGTTTTCTCAAATGGAGTTGAAAAAGTATACTGCTGCATCTACAATTCAAACAGTTGCACGCATGTATCAGTCATACAAAACGTTTAACACACTAAAAATGCGTACAATACAACTGCAAAGTGTCGTACGCATGTATGCCGCTAATAAACAGTACAACAAAATGCGTAAAAGCATTGTTTGCATGCAATCGTTTGTACGTACTATTGTAGCAAAAAAAAGGTATAAAGCACAGAAATTAGCAACTATTAAAATCCAAAGTTGTTTTAGAAAATCAAAACACCAATTTAAGTTTAAACGTATTATAGGAAATGCAATTAAACTGCAAAGAATATTTCGTGTGTTTATTGCAAAAAAGAAACTGAAATTGTTACGGATGAAAAAACAGGTGTATAAATTAAAGTCGACTGTTACTCTGCAGTGTGTATTTCGTGGTTACATTGCTAGAAAAAATATATTATGCCAAAGGTTAGCTTGTACCAAAATTCAAACATTCACTCGTCGAGCATTTGCTTATCGACGGTTTAAGGCATATAAGGCTGCATCCATTAAAATACAATCAGTTTTAAGAATGTTTAATATTTACAAATCGTATTGTGCGAAAAAAAATGCGGCTGTTGCAATACAAACTCCATTTCGAAAATATGTAGTACATCAACGGTTTAAGCATTTAAAACGTGCATGTTTACATGTTCAAACGTTTTATCGTGCTAATAAAGCGCATCAAGCATATCATATTTCAAAACAGCACATTATTAAACTACAGTCTTTTGTTCGCCAATTAATACATGGGCGACGGTTTATGAAAATGAAAAGCAGTGCAACTTTCATACAAAAATGGTTTTGTAGCATATTACGGAATAAATCTATGTTGATGCAAGAAAACTTAGCAATTGCATGCCAAAAACTATATCGTGGAAACCGCGATAGAAAAAAATACCAACTGTTAAAAACATATAAAAGATATGAAGCAGAAGTATATATAAAACGTGTCGATGCAGCAAATGTTATACGGACATTATACAAAAGGTACAAAGTTTTTAAAAGTGTTAAAATTTTGCAACAGTTTACACAAATAATAATTGCTAAACGCCATGTAAGGTTCAAAAAGCAATGTATTGTAAAGCTCCAATCAGTCGTACGTGGAATAATAGCTCGCCGAAGAAGTTCCAAGCTCTTAATTGAAGCTCGCATACGCGTACAAAAGGCTATTGAATTAGGGAGGGAGGAAGAGAAATTGGGTAATAGAACAGATGTAGCATTGAATATATTATTGACGTCTAACAATTTAAGTGGTGTTAAACGTGCAGCTGTTACGCTGGAAGTTTCAACAAAAATGAGTCATGTTTGTGCCAAACGTTTTGTAGAAAAAGGAGCGGTTGCGATCATCTATAGGTTAATACGCTCGTGCAATCGTAGTGAGCCACATCGTGCAGTATTATCACATGCGCTCAATGTTTTACGTCAAGTCTCATCCTATGAAATTTTATTGAATATTTTTTCACCTTCACGAGAGTATAGGATTGAAACGCTCGTGGAGTTGTTACAAACATTTCGGGATCAACCTATACGTTTACGACAAATTTTGTTCCTTATTGCCGATGTATGTAAAGATGAAGCATTTATCGCAAACTTGTCAAAAAATAAAGATTTGATGAAACGTTTAAATGGAGTTTTAAGATTATTGAAACGTAAAACAAAAAGTGAAAACAAAGAAAATGCATTTAGTAACCGTCGAAGTGGTAACGGTTTTAAAACGATTAAAAAACGACAAGCATTGTTGCAGCGTAATATTGTGAATTTGGAGCTGTTGCTAAATAAGATTAATCGCAGTTAACTAGTTACGGGGTGTGTTTATATAAAATATTTTTAATATATATTATATACATATTACTACATTTGCACAGTATATCTTTATATAATTCACCTTTTACTTTGTTTCCACTTGTGCATTTTTAATTGTGTGTTTATTTAAATCTTCATTCTAATAGGCGGCGCAAGGTCACAACTAACACTAGTACGAGTATAGTCGTCACCCTGTACTCTAATAAATATAGTACTACTAATAATATGCAATGGTAATACAAAGCGAATAAGCCATGTTTTATTGTTATTTATAGAACCACGAAGGTGCTGTTTTACAATAACCACCATGGTACGTATATTTGTAACGATTATTGTTCATCATTATCTATCCTCTGCTGTGGTATAAATTATTATTTAGTTACTAGCGTCTATATAATGTGTAACACCCTCTATTTATATATATACTACGGTGGTACTCTATATGGGATATTATATTTAATGGATAATTAATAATTTCTACGATCCGTGGTCGAGGCCGATTTTACGTTAAAACGGTACAGTATTGAAAAAGCATCTCGGACCACGGATCGTAGAAATAATTAATAATAATTAAAATAGCAAAAGTTTAAAATTAACAACACCTACAACAAAAAATTATACTCGAAGAATAGATAATAATAATAATAAGTAATAATATAGAGCTATAATGATATAATAATAATATAATAATATAGAGCTCTAAAATAAAATAATAACTTTGTCTTCATATAATAAAATGTATAATAATGATGTATATATAATATAATAATAAATACTACTATAGCTGTTATAATATAGTGAATAAATAATATATGTGATATGTGGCATGTGCACTGAACCAGGTCCATGTACGTGAGTGTACCACCATGCAGGTGTATCAACATTGTATAATGAATTCAATCTATATGCCGTCATTATCGATGTTGAGTATATAGCAATACACACCCACTCATATATATATATATATAAAGAGAGAATAACAAGCTGTTTATTTTTTATTTACATCAAAATATTGATACAAAACAAATGACGAATTTTGCGAGATGTTGTATTTCTGTGGTAATCATTTGTTTATTTTATCATTTACATGCAGTGAATGCGGTGGGTGAATGTCCTAACAACTGCGGATCCGTTGGTCGTAGACTGTTTCGTAAACTGTTAAGTGAGTTCAGTTATGTTCGCAGTGCTATAAGTTATCGTACAAGAGTCCAAGGTAAGGGAAGAGGTCTAGTCGGAGGTTCTACTTCTACTTGTGCCGCTGGAAAATATTGCGACTGTGGAAGCTGCAAAAATTGCCCCGCGGGTAAATTTTCCCCCTCACCTGGATATTATGCTTGCACTTCTTGCTATCCAAATACGTATTCAAGTGGCTCTGGACAAACTGCTTGCACTTCTTGCTCTGAGGGGCAATATACGTCATATTATGGACAAACTGCTTGCACTTCTTGTTCTACTGAATGTAATGCAGCCCATTGCAGTTCGTGTTCTACGAGTTTTACATGTTTTGCTGGTCAAAAAAAAATTACATCTTCTACAGAATGTACATATTGCGAACCAGGTAAATACATGGACCAGAATTCACACACGAGTACTACTTGTAAGGAATGTGCTCAAGGAAAATTTAGCCCCGAGGAGGGAAGTCAAAGTTGTACTCCTTGTCCGTCAGGTAAATATGCAAATGGTACTGTTAGGACTTCACAGAATTCGGCTTGCGTTAATTGCGCCCTAGGGAAATATAACGCAGACACCGCTGCTAGTAGCTGCATAGATTGCCCGAAAGGTAAATATGCGTCTGGTGGTACTGATCTAACTTCAGAGAGTAGCGCTTGTAAGTCTTGTGGTTGGGGTGAATACAGCGATGCAACAGGCGTAACAGACAACCAATGTCAAAATTGTGCCGCAGGAAAATACGATGATGGCGACCAAGATGATTGTAAGCTTTGTGCTGAAGGAAGATGGTCATCGAACGATGGTCAGTTTCATATACAATACAATAACCAACAATATCAGAGTAGCGAGTTTTATTGTAATTATGAATGTGAATCGGGTAAGTCTAATACTTATCGCACCGGGTGCGTAAATTGTGAACCTGGGGAGTATCACAACGGTGCAGCTTGTGCAGAATGTAAATCTTGTGTCGAAGGCCAAAAAAGTACCTGCCAGGGTAGTGATGCAGGTAAATGTGAAACTTGTGAAAGTGGCTATTACCAAGATGAGGCAGGGCATTTTCTAGAATGTAAACAATGCGCAGATGGAGAAAAACCGACATCAAATGCATCGTCGTGTGAAAGTTGCCCTAGCGGTAAGGCTGGCAAAGGGGGGGAATGCATTTCATGCACCGTAAACCAAGAGCAAGCATTTGCTGATCGTACTGCTTGTGTATACATGGACGATTTTTACCGCGATGAAGTTTCCCCTTTGGAAGGGGGTGACAAATTTTCTTTTAATTTCTCACTCAAGCCTTCCGAAACGCCCAGTTTACTTGATACTTGCATATCGGACAAAAATCTATTTCATATTGAGGTCTGTAAAAGCGAAAATAACCATGAATGTTATACTGTAAACCACGATGAAATAACGGTGGTAGGGGAAGGCCCCCCTGTACTGTTGAAAATAAAGATTCCAAGCTCAGGTAAACATTGCCTTCGACATCAACAGGACAAAGAAACATACTACGTGAATAAAGTTACACTAAAAGAAAAGGAAGGGGGGTGCATTACATACAAAATGTGGTATGATGTATAATAGTACTGTGAGTGATTAATTTATACATTATAACTTTTGTAGTTATTTTATTAAATGTTACAGGTTACAAGATGCCTCTTCTTTTTTGATCACACAGGTCCCTCTTTTAATACTATTCTATATTATAAAATCAATCATTATTAATTGAATTATTTTTATGCATACATGGTGTGCTATTGCTTCCTCGTTCTTGTACTTGCAGGATACTTTCAGGATGGTATGTTAAGGGTACATAGAGGTAGAGTGGAAATTAATAGAAAACTTAAGGATAATAAATAATATAATGTATTATTAAAGTCCTTAAATATACCTCTCTAGATGCTATATAATGCTACGACATTGCATATGTATAATAAAAACAATAATAATAAAAATTCTAGAACCGTGTGTAGTATGGCGAACGTATATGGAAGTTGCATTTATTAGCTTGCTTGAAGTCGTAAGTGAATCTTTGTTTAGAAGACACTACGCACTATTCAAATTCCAATTGTAATCAAAATATTCAATATTCCAACTATCAATATCAGTACCATGTTGGTTTACATATTCACCACCATTATCACCACCAAATGTTTTTATAAAATGGCTAAATCCACCTCTATAGTCATTTTTAAAATCATCAACGTACCAATCAAAAATTTTAGATAATAAAATAATATTACTTTTGGTATTTAAACCTTTAGAAGGGTTCCTTAACCATAGTTTTGTTTGATTCGATAATGCAATATCAATTGTATTTTCTACATATGCATTTTTTCGTAAATTAGGACATGAAATAGATACGCAATTAACAGCACTATGTATTCTAGGATCTTTAAATGTTGGCCTAATCATACCATGTTCTATATCATCTAAGCTATATTTGGTTTGATCTATAGTAAATTTTTTCCAACTCCACACACTTGTACCAAGTGGTGTAGGTATATTTCTTATGCTACTACAAACTTGGCTGTGACCGCATAAATTTGATACTACCATATCAATAGCAAATGCATTGTATGCATTTAGAAGTAAAGATAACTGGCCGTTTTTACTTAAACCTTCCAGTTTTGCAGTTTTTAAAAAATTGATATAAACATCAAGTAAATTTCTATCTTTTAGGATCGCCTCATATTTAATTCCATTGAAGGTAACACCGTCCCGTTCCACCTCTTCTACCAAAAACTTATTTAAAAACATGTTCCAATCAGCGTGAGTATAAAATGTACAGTTTGTTCCATTATTTGCACAGGGTTGGGGTAGTTTAATTATTTGCTGTTCTTTGCTATCGATAAAAAAAATAATTAAAAAAGTCACCCCAACAACAATGAAGAGTGTAGATATGAAACCAATAAAAATACGTTTTGTTGTTTTTGTTTTTTTACATATCTTTTTGTCGTCTTTTTTTCCATCGACTGTGTTATTAATGTTATTATCCATTGCGCTGTAATTTTGCATACCTCTTGGCAAGTCAGTCATGTATCTACTAAAATTTGCCTATTCGATCGAGATGATATAATCGGATGAATTCATACGATTATTAATTTCAATAATTCATCAACATCAAGCAGAAGAAGAAAGCAAAGGGGAGCGAAATGAGAATATAAAAAAATTCAACAACACTACTACATGTACTACATATACTTCTATTGTTGTTGATTAATAATAATAATAATACCACAGGTACAATATAGTAATACCAAAATATATTTAATAATAATTAGTGATATACGAGGTACCGAGGAGAGGAATAAGTATATTATAATAATAGTAATAATAGTCTCTATAATAATATAATAATTTTTTACGGTCGTACTTAATAGTCGAGACCCTCGCCTCTTCTCGCTTCAGTCCTCCGTCTTTTCACTACGGTCGTACACGTACTGATGATATTTTAGTCTAATTTATCAATAGTCTAATAAATAAATAAAAGTCCTTTCGTCGCATTACCAGATTACCACAGGTGGTACGTGTGATTGGATGATGCATAACAAGTGTTTTGCAAACAACGTTGGATATGATAGACGACTGGAGCTGTTAATAATAATACTCGTAATTTAAAAAATTGGGCTAATTATTTTTCGTTTTATTTTTTTGATCTCCCAGAGCTATCATTTCAATCAAATAGCCCATTTATAATTAATTATTATTGATTGTTTTTTTGTTAATTTATTTTAATAAAATAACAACTACTAAAAATACACTGTATTATTATGAAGTAATTATTTTATTATATTAAATAATATAATTAATGCTAATTAATTTTTTTTATTATTTATTATTAATTATAATTAACAATCATGAATTAATAAAAATACACAAACAATACAATAACAATCACCAATAGTGCAGAGTTCACACAGTACATGTTGAAGCGAAATACAGCTTGTAACGCGCGTTGAATCCAATATAAATCCCTTGGTAGTAGGAGTATTATTGTAACAATTGTTGTAACAAAGAAATTCGGTACGATATAGGTTACGTAGAGCAACAGTTTTTTTCATTGTTTTTTTTTTTGTATAATTAACATTTTGTTGCCTTTTGTCCGTGTGTTTGCAAACACTTGTTTCATACAACATTTTTGGGCTATTTGTTTTCTTGTGCGTATATATAAAACATTCGTAAAAGAGGGTCTTTG
>JACKZZ010019971.1_pt1 | contig 35812 bp, 19 predicted proteins | sample 8027871 | NCBI WGS metagenome assembly JACKZZ01 (sample SAMN15724774, study PRJNA655200) | protist metagenome | isolation source: fluorescence activated cell sorting (FACS) single amplified genomes of... | place: USA: West Boothbay Harbor, Gulf of Maine | collected 2000-07-19
AAGATAATGATGATATCTTCAGTTGTCATGGCATCTGCTGCATCACCATTGAAGGTTGTGTAAATCAATAGGGGATAATGTCTTGTAAGATTATCCCCAAGTGTTCGGTGTAATGAATGATTAAAGCAGAGGAAAACAGTGTAGATCTCACTTGAGTAGAGCCATAGTGATACGTAGTTACCTAAAAATATTTTATCTTACTATTTTTCATTTCTACACTATTGTACAATTGTATCTTCACCATTCTTCTCATCCTGTGAGCACTTGCCTATTCCTGTACACTTTGTTAAATTGAGGATATTCCATAATACAACAGAATGAAATTGTGATAGCTTGCAACTTTCCAGACAGAGCTAGAAAAACAAATAAATAGGTCCTCCAATTTACCTACCTTCTAAGTATAATCATCCTTAATGTAAGTCATATTCAAAACTCTGTTAGAAGAAGATTTTTATAAAAAGTTATACCATACTCACTTTCATCACGACACAGCACTTCCCGTCTTTCTGCCATATATAGTTGTTCTTTGGATACTTGTAATGGTAATTTTAATAATTTAGATACATCAGTAGCTTGCAAGCCACTTATACCTTGTGATCTTTCTAGTACCTGAGCATCATAACTGCTGTTACTTTTATCACCATTATATAACGACAATATTCGTGTACAAATAGCTTGCTCCGATAGTGAATTCGATTGAACTACAAGGACACCAGATTTAAATGATATTAATTTCATACCAAGATTAAGAGCTTCCAATGATGCCACCGCGCTTCGTAAATCTTCTGGTGAAACTAATGACGTACCCCTTGCCCTATTGTAGATACAATATAAATCCGTCAAAGTAACCATACCACCCATTTTTTCTAATCGATTGTCAGTTGATAAGAGATCTCCGATTTGTCTTGCTAGTTGTTCATAATATGCACCACCACCAGTGGAAGTCTTTGTAACAGGGTTAATCATTCCAATAGAAAGGAGTACACTGCTAATATCGTCATCACTATTACTATCATCATTCATGACAGCCGGCTTGTTTATTGACCCTTTCTGCATATCTCTGTTGCTACTCGAAGATGAAGCATACTTTGAAAATTTATCAACCATATTAACAACATCTTTCGCTCTTTCCATTAATGTTGCTAAGTCTTGCGTTGCTTCTTTTGTTAATGCACTAGCTGCAACAAGAGAATCTTGATGTTTTTGCAAAATACCACCTATGCCGCTTTGGAGGACCTGTTTGATAGGTGTAGAGCATGTGCTTGGAGTCGCGGTGTAGCTTATACCTTTTGCTGCTGCTTCTCTTCTTTGTGCTTCCTTGTTTTTTGCATCTAATTCCTCCCATGATCGCTTTGTCAAAGCTTGTTGTAATAAACGCAGAAAATTATTCTTTCGATTATCATCTAGTCCTATTCCACCTCGTTCAAAGCCTAAACCAATATCACTTTTTAAATGTTTTTCATTGTCTCTATTTTCAACCTTTCGTCCAATACATATACGAATTCGTGTTGATCGCCGAAGCACACCCTGAGCACAATCTTCTACAAACTCTACAGAAGATAGTGGCACAGCCCAAGCTGTCAAACCCGCGGATGAAGCTCGTCTAGTCAATACAATAATGCGCATGTTAGTTAGGGTTAGCATAGATAGTTGACCCTCAAATAGCTCACTGGCTATAACTGTTCCCTTTTGAGAAAAAACATGGACACCCTCTGTCTCACTCTTGATTTCAACCTCATCCTCATAAAACACAACTCTTCCAGCAGAACTCAACGTCGTAAGTACAAATGTGTTCATAGCTAGTGCAATATCACGACTAAGGGAACTATCTCTGCATTTCGCATGTATCCTCCTTTAAAAAATCCGGAAACAAAAAAATCATTTTGCCGGGGGATGACAGAAGCCCAATTTTGGATGAAAAACATGAGCTACCCAGGAATTACACGACTTTTAGTGCATGGAGGGTATATATGAGATGGGTATTATTTTGAAGTGATTGTGACCTTTTGCATTGGGTCCTACGAAGTGCTGTAAGCGGGCAGCAGCATAGAGGCATAGAGTGTTAAGTACAAGTTGACCTCGCTTTGGTCTTCTGAAGTTGCGATGAAGCATTGTTTGCATCTGCATTGTGATAAGATGTTCCGATCTCTTCTGTTGCTGTTCATTGTTTTATCATCTGCATGTCTAGAAGCAAGGCAGCATAGGAGGGGATTGGGAGCTTCATCGGGACGTCAAGTAGAACTCAATGGCAAAACATGCAACCTTGCGTTTCCTATGCTTTCGAATCCAGAATTGCTACACCATTGTCCATTGCACAAAGATTTTCCAGATGATCATAAGTGTTCTGGTGACATTTGTAATTGCCAATCATGTCATGAAGGAATTAGGCAAGTGATGAAGGAAATAAGGGAATATACACCATATCCAATATCAAATGCTGATTTTATTTTATCTGAAAATTCTACAGCTCATGGTTTGAATGGTATAAGATTAATGCGAGCATTAAAGAAAGCTCAAGAACCAGCTAAAAATGGTGACGAACCAGTAAATATATTTGTATTTGGGAGTTCCATGACTCTAGGTGCAAATTGTGAGACCCCTTGTAATGATAAATTGGAGATGTGTGCATGGCCAGCAAGATTAGAACATACATTGAATCACATACCAGTTCAATGTGATGGTGCAAGTGTAGATGATGTTGTCACGGAAACAACATCACATAATAATGTGAGTGCCCACCATCATCATCATACATTACGTAAACATCAGAGACGTGGCTTTGTTATTCATAATAAAGCTGCTCATGGTCATAGTAGCGGAACTTGGGCTACATTTGGATTTGGTAATACTTCGGCTATGGACATAGCCATTATTGATTGTGCTGCAAATGATAGAAATGATCACATTGGTATCAAAGATCTATCAATTTATACCGAGACAATAATAAGATCTCTTTTAGCATTACCATCAGCACCAGCTATAATATACTTGAGCACATATAGTGGTAGTCAACGTCTAATATTAGAACAAAAGAGAAGTAAATATCCGTTTACGGGAATGCCGTGTGCGGAAATGGGTCACCAGGATCACTACTATCCAGTAACATCGCATTATGGTGTTCCTATTGTGTCTTACAGAGATCTTGCAATGAAAGGCGGCGCATGTAGATTTCATTTAGCAGGAGGTTTTGCACATGCCACGTGGAGGGTACATCAATTGGTAGCAGATACCATGGCTCATTTTATCGTATCACAGGGAATAATGGCCATGACTACTGATAATCACGATGTTGATGATGAAAAGAAGATACATATTCCTCCACCTGTTCACTCATTGACGTCATTAGAAGGAACATCTTTATGCACAATAGCTACTACAAGTATGTATAATTTAGAAAATCGTCCTGTGTTATCTCATCTGGATCCAGTCGAAACAATTAAATCTGATGGGAGACAACACGGAATTGGGATACTTGAGATGAAAAATGAAGGGTGGGAATGCTATGATGACACATCTACTTCTGCTACTACCACAAATTCAGGTAAGGAAGATCGCCATCGTTATGGCTGGATTGCTACGAAATTACCGGCAGTTATGGAGATATCCGTAAAAACGTCATTGGCGGGCTCCATAGGTATTACATATTTATGTTCATATGAAGGTTTCAGTGGAGCATTGCTGACCATTGATAACCATAGCTACACAATCTCAACTAATGTGAAAGGTATACAGAGCTCACAGCAACTCCCAAATAACGGGGTGATCACAGCGAAGTGGGATGACCATTTTTCTCTACCTTCCACGCTAATGATTCGGCGTCTGCCTAGGGGAGTGCATAATGTTACTTTGACCCTTCTTGCCTTCAATGACCTTCGCCTTGGGGGAAAAAGCCATGAAGATAATGGCAAGTTTAAAGTACTAGACATTACCACTTGTTAAGCGCTTATTTTGTGTTTTAAGTTTGTTATGTTGTTTGTTTGTAGCCTCAGTAAAGTGTGGACAATCGTTAAATCATGTAAAAACTAATTAACCTTTATAAAAAAATCCTCCGAAATAATACAACTAATTCACCTATGCAACAGCTTTAATTATTTAACTTATGTGTATGCATTATATATAATGTATATATATATGAGAGTCAAAAATGAATACAATTTATTTGATGTGATAAATACAATCTTATATAGATTATTAAAATCAGAGTTTTTTTTTCTACCATGTTTAAACAAATTCAATACCGTATGATTCAGTAATGGAATATTATTATAAAATGTATTTATATTAAAATTTTAAAGTTTTATGCTTCTTTTCCAATATTGGCATAGCTAGCAAAATAAGATGATTCCTTAGGGTCATTGAAAAGAGATACTACTGTATAAGCCCAAGTTTTTGGTAGATTTCCCGCAAAGTTATCATCATCACAAAACTTTGGATGAGACCAATGTACAGTGTCGATAGGCTCAGAAGGCAAAGATACTGTTGAAGATTCTGGTTTTGTTGTCAAAGTAACAACAGCTTTTTGCATATCTTGACTTGAGAATGCAAAATATTTTGCTTTTGCTGAACACATCACCGAAAATTCTTTGCCTTGCTCAACCCAATTATTATCATTAAGATCAGAACTTTCCAGTGAATGAGGCAAAACTTGTAAATTTTCATCTACAAAAACAATACCATTCATACACCACTGACCTTGTTTAGTAGCACCTTCGTGATGTTTAATTCTAATAGTTATGAGGTTACTCATCATGAGACTATTAAGATTTTTCCAAGATGAAAAAAATGGTTTCATTCCATTGGAAAGAGGTTTTAAAGGTATCACAGTATATGCATGAGATTCTGATTTCATACTTTGGACGAGATCCTCCCAAGGTGTTGAGCAATCTGCATATTCTTTATTGGACCAGTGTACAGTATCAAAAGGTTCAGAATACAAAGATATAGATTCTTTTGAAGCTTCTGGGTATATCACACTAACACTAGCCTGAGTCATATGCATACTTGATAAAGCAACAAAATTTGCGTCTGGAGGGCAAATAATAAATGATATACCATTAAGTTCTCCATCACATCTAGAGAGTGTGCACTTTTTACTTGTGTTGGAATCATATTGAACTTCAAAAGGTTTTCCAAAAATAGGTTGCGATGTTAAACATAAATTCCAGGAATCTGGACTATTCAAAACATCGTCCTCAGGGGCAAGTCCACTTTCATGACGAAGTGCAATAACGAATTCGCCTGTATCTTTATCAAAACCTTCAAGGAACCTCTCCTTTCTTTCCTGTAGTAACATCTCAGGACTCTCTTCAGTCTCCTCCGGGTATTCCTCTTCTTCTACTGATGCACCACCTCCCATTGTAAAGTTCTTGTAGTTCGAATGTAGGCTATTAAACCTTATCAAAAAAAACGAAACGAGGAAAAAGTATTCGCCGGTTACCCCGGTGAGAACATGCAATAAAACGAGATACCTAGGAATTACATGGACCTTTTTTTGCATGGAGGGTATATATGAGATGGGTATTATTTTGAAGTGATTGTGACCTTTTGCATTGGGTCCTACGAAGTGCTGTAAGCGGGCAGCAGCATAGAGGCACAGAGTGCATTAAGTAAAAGTTGACCTCGCTTTGGTCTTCTGAAATTGCGGTGAAGCATTGTTTGCATCTGCATTGTGATAAGATGTTCCGATCTCTTCTGTTGCTGTTCATTGTTTTATCATCTGCATGTCTAGAAGCAAGGCAGCATAGGAGGGGAATGGGAGCTTCATCGGGACGTCAAGTAGAACTCAATGAGGCTGGGCTAACAACTACCGATTTGTGCTATAGTACACATGAATTACGAATGCAATCCTTGAAGGGTAAATGGGAGAATCTTGATGTTCTTGAAACACCAGATAACAAAAAATATTACAACTTATCTTGCCCTTTTGAATGGGGAAAGTATAGCTGTATTCATCAAGGTTATATAGCACATGCAGAAAAGAGTCGTAAACGACATTTTATTCCAAATGACTGTAAACTCGCATATCCATCATTACACAATTCAAATGTATTTTTGTCTAATAGAACTTTGCATTTCAACGGGGATTCATTATTGAAACAGATTATGGTGGCTTTGGGATGTTTGTTAAATGCTGGTAATCATATTAATCATGCATTAACAAACGTCATGTGGAGCGAATGCCCTAATAAGTGGCCATGTCATGGTACACGTAACTGCATTGAGTGCGGACAACACTCTGGATTCGACCATTCTAACATAACATTGAATAGTGGGGCTACATTGCGCTATGGATATTCTGGTAAAACTATGGAGTATAGCATGTCTAATTCTGTGAAAAATGGTGATATTTTAATACTTGAAACCGGTATTCACGAATGGAGTGATTCTAAAAAATTACTACTATTGAATAAGAAATTGATTGAGAATCCAAATATATACGTCATATGGGTTATAACACCGCAGGATGCTTTTTATCCATATGGATACTACAATGAGCGCTGGCTTTTAAAGCATGAAAACTATAGTAAAATGTGTAAGAAATACACAGAACCCTTTCGATCAAGATATGAATGGAAAATTCTCAACAATAGTACCGAGTATATGAATCATCTCCGTGGTGTTCTTGAAATTGAAGATTTAGAAAATCAAGGTGATTGTAAAGTTGAAAAAGGTGCTGGTAATCATGGAGATTGTGCTCACTATTGCCAACCAGGACCACCAGATATATTAGCAAGTGCACTTTTTACGCAACTTACTCAAATTTTGAAAGAAGAACAATTGTAGTTTTGGAAGCAATGTCCGTCCGTCCGATCTGTTGTCTATGCATTATTGTGCTATTAATATTTAATTTGTTTTTGTATTATTCACAATATATTATATAAATATTATAGTTTACTATCTTTATTGATATTATTAACAGAGAATGCATTTCGTGCATCCGTCCGCTCTTGAAGTAATTCAGCTACAGTGCTATCGAGCATTGGTTGTACTGAATCTGATATAGTTAAACCATTGACAATTTCTATAACTCCACTACTTAATCTTCGACAAGGAAAACTGAAATTAAGTCCATTTGGTACACCGTACGTGTTACCATCACTTATAATCGACATAGACAAGAACTCTTCATTGTCACTCTCCCCGGGTGATAACCAATCATGAAGATGTTTTGCAATCGCATCTGCAGCACTCATACCACTACTTGCCCCCTGTGCATTGATTATATCTGCACCACGCTTTTGTACACATCTAGTTAATTCATCTTCAGCTTTGCCCTGTTTTTCTTTATTCAATGGATGATGAAAAAGTATATCCTTAACAGATACCGAAGTACGGCTGGTACTGTCAGAACCAAAGTTTACAATAGCTTGATCGATATAAGGTACTTGTGTAGAACTATGATTACCCCAGATAGCTACACCCTTAATATCTGTTGCTCGCGTAGGTGGAAAATCACTGTACAATGAAGCTTCTTTTCTCGCTTCATTCACATACTTGGAAACGAAATAACGGCACCGTTCTTGATCTAATCGTGTAAGTGCTGTAAAGTTTTGTCTTGGGATCTTGGGTGCTTGTTCCATAGCTACTAATGCATTTGTATTTGCAGGATTTGCAACAACAAGTACCTTTACATCGCTTGATGCGTAATTTTCTAGTGCTTGCGCTTGGGTTAACATACCACGTGCATTTTTTGCAATTAAATCTTTACGTTCCATACCTTGTTGTCGTGGGAAACCACCCAGTAGTATAGCAACTTGGCAATTAGTAAAAGCTTCCCTAGAGTCAATGGTTGCAACTAAACTATTTACAAGTGGATAACAACAGTCTTCAATTTCCATGGCAACACCTTTGAGTCGTTCTGCAGCAAATTCAATATCCAAAAGTTTCAAATTTACAAATACATCAGGACCAAACACTTTCCCTGAACAAATCAATGGAATAAGTGCGTAGGCAATGCGCCCAGCAGCTCCTGTCACTGTTACGTCAAGGACATTTGTTGTTGAACCTGAGTTGGTTGAATCAGTATTCATCATACCAGACATTGAGTAGTTGCAAATAGAAATTGTTATCAATCTTACCAATTTACACAAATCTTACTCTCTGTATGGTCTTTTCTCGTAATCTTCTGCTGTTTTGTATTTTTTGGAACGTTGACGTCGTCATTCCGTCATTCGCGCAACCGCGCCCAGCGCGGACGAGTCTTCAAAGCGCTTGAGATCTAGTGCATAGTACACGTTTAAATGGTATTATAATTACATTTTACTTACAGCAATATCCACATTTCACTACATAAATTACAATATTTAATTAAAATTAATTCCATTGAAGCCATTCCTCTTCGGTGTTCAGCGCGTTCGCTTCGTTCGGATTTCGTGTGTCTCGTACGTCATGTAGACATGACGGTTTACTGCGTACACGATCTGCAATTCTACGTACACGATCAACAACTGCATCAATTTCTACATCAGTACCATCTTTTGTTGTTGAACCTTCAGGACTAATGTAACGGGTATGATGCAACCCTAGATGTCGGGCCAGATTGCTATATCCATGTGCAGCATGAAATTCGATTGATGTATCCGGAAATAATTCAACCAGGCCACAACAATTTGGTTTACCTACAGCCATGTGAAATATATGAGTTGTACCAGCACCATGCATGCTAACAAACACACCAGCAGAATGTGATAGTGCTACTTGCTCTGGAAATGGAAGTAAAGCGAAATCTTGTACAGTAATACGTACATTAGGTAATTTCTCTAAAGCATTTTTTAATTCAATGTGATTTTTGATATGTCTACTTGTGCTTTCTTTTAATATTTTCTTATTCTTATTAATAGAACGTAACTCAATAACAATATGCACTATATCGGCTTTAATTGAAGGACTTGGTAATGAATTTTGTCCAAATTCTTCTATCCATCTTCTACGTAAAAATAATGAAAATGATTGATAAAGTGGACTTGCTGCTTGTTTACTGCATTGCGTTTCTTGTCCCCAATCTCCCCAAAACCAGGCAATACCAGGTAATGATTGAAAATATAATTCTCTATAACATATTTTCTTTTTTTGTAATTCAATACCTCTCAACTGCTCTTGAAACCAACTATCATAATAGGCACGATATGGTCCATGTTCATCTGGATTTGAATTATTCATAAGTTTATGAGGTATACCACCACCAGGTCCTTTAGCCCTTACACCATCAATATTAATAAGTACACTATGACGCGTGTCGACACCCGCCAAAACTGAGGAAGCCCAAACCGCCATGATATCGTTGAAATAATGACCTATGTTGTATATATCATCATTTGACATGATAAATGTTGGTCTACTTTCAATGATATCACACATATGCTCTTTTGTATCATGTATAGCGCGTTCACCAGATCGATGTAATTTTCCAAGAATTTCAAAGGGGGGGAAATTTTTTTTTTCTTGGAAATTTTTATACACCATTTTCCCAAATGTTTGCACAAATCCAGGTTTAAAATTTCTCATTGATAGTCCTGTTTTCATTCTAGAATAATCGATTTCAACATTTTCCATACGGCATAATGTTGATGTTTTCAACTCTTCTATGCAGGCTACATTGGAGTCATTTTTGGCTCTGGTGGATGCTGGCTCGATAATTTTCGTATTTACTGCTCGCCAACGTTTAAAGAATTCCCATCCAAATCTTTGATTACATGTTTGTATTTTACTTAATTTAATCCATTCATTACATTTTGATGTATCCCAAATCTTTTGTTCCTGTCTTGTCAAAGTACCCCAACTTTTACCGAGTATAATACCTGCTGTTCTTTTTTTCATTTCACACCATTCTTTTCCCATAGAACCTTTTGGGAGTTTAGGAGGTGCGCGATAAGCTTGTTCTATTTCAACGGGACATTTTATTAATGTGGGTAAATCATATGATGTAGCAGAGTGCTTGGGTTGCGCACTTACCTTTCGAACTGGATCTCTTGTGTACATGCGTCGTCTCTGATGATCTACATCATCTTTTTCATATACTGTGGATTCGTGTACTTCATAATCAAGATTGTGATTAGGGTGCGCATATACACTACCATCTTCTATTGCTATCAAATTGAGTAAGCACGCAATGGTGCTCAATACTAACCTCACCCATGATGGCATTATACTACAAAAAGTGCCTATACTGGAGTCTTTTTAATCATTCAAGAACACCATAAAAATGTAGTATGTGGTAGAAAGAAGTGAATGAAATCTTCAAAGCCCGTGGTCTGTCCTCTATCAATTGTCTATGAGCCAAAAAGTAGATAGAGTAGATATATATTAGGTGATAGTGCATTTTTAAATTCATGGTATAAAAGTATGTGCAACGTGTGGTGAAGGAGTTATGGTTCTTCTAACTCCACTATGCTTTGTTATCTTCTGTACTTCATTCTTTCTTTCTAAGACATTGTCATATGAATTTGATGGACTCAATCAACATCACAGACGGGAACTAAGTTCAAGGTCTGGTAAGATAAATTCGCATGCAACTCGAGGAATCCCTTTAAATAGTGCACTTGTACATATGAATGAAAAACGGCATCATAAAAACAAATTAGGAAAGTCCGCTTCAGAGTCGGATCCGCTGGAGTACGTTACTTTGCAGCCCCATCCTTTAGGAGATCTTCGTAAAAGTAGTAGCAAACTAACAGGTATATTACAAAAGGTTCTAGCGGAAGTCTTAGATCCTATTGTGCGCAATGATGAAGGTATGGTGAAGGTAGTAAGAGACGTACATAGAAGCGTCTCTACAAAGGCTACATCAAATAAGGAAGCATTCTGGGAGAAAATTAGTTCGATGTCACAGAATAATCGTAGTGGGGAAGCCGTGAAGGGACAAAAAGAGGAAAACATTCCAATTACGTCAGAATACCGTAGCTCTTTACGTTGGCAATGCACCAACCACTTGGCATGCGAAGAAGCTCGTACTTTAGAGATAGATAATGCCATATTTTACAATGGTACCTTATACCTCAACAATCCTGATCAAAAATCATTACATGTTATACAAGAGATTCATCAAATATACAAATCAAAGGAGTGGCATTTGCCACCAAATCATCATAAAGATGGTGCGAAATTAATATGGAAACCTGGTCCGAAAATTGTGATATATGATATCAATACCAGTAAACATGATTTCAATAAAGACAAAATGTATGGAACAAAAGATATTCCAAATAGTTGCACCAGTGTATGGGATACAACTGCATATTTCCATATTCCATGGGAAACATCTAATAATGCTCATGCATTGGTAGATAATGTCCTGCAACTACTACTGAACTTAGTAGTACAATATATTTCTGATGCCGCTAAGGGGCATACGGTGGACCGTTCACATCGGTCCCTATTTTTATATAAAAACAAGTTTGGCGGTACAGCTACAATATTCGACTATCTTTATATTCTTTTCCCTGATAACATATACAAAGCAGATGATATTTTTAATTCAGATAAAATACATTGTTTTCGACATATCACATGGACAAGACCAGCCAAATTGCATTCTACTGATGGTTTATGGAAATTATTGCGTATAATGCAAAAAGTAGTCAGACGTATAAACAATTTGGCATTTATGCCTAATAATAATACTAAATTATCCCAAAATACAAAAATCGTTAATATTTCTCGAGGCAAATTTATGACAGCGAATAAATACCGCTATTTAGAAGTAACATCAGAACGTGCTCTCTTGAAATCCCTTTCTAAGGTACCAAATGTAGTTGTTAAGAATTGCTGTGATTGGAGGGCATCGAAATCTTTGGCAAGCACGATCTCTTTACTTGCAGATGCGGATATATGTATCGGGATTCATGGTGCTGGATTGTCTAATTGCTTCTTTGGGCCACCAGGTATGATTGTGTATGAAATACAAGTACCTACTGCGGTGTATTTTGGTTACGATTTTTTTATGAAGATTGCACATTCTACTGGAGGGACACATGTAATGTATTTACCTGGTCATGCGGAAATGACGGAAAATGGTGTTGCACTCAATAATTATACCATTGCAGACAGCACTGATCTCATCAATAATCTTATCACCAAACAACGTAAAGAAAGAAGCCTGAATAGTATTTCGAACAATGCTGACTTTATTGTCAATAATGTGAATACAACTAGACTCAGTTTAATTTCAAGTCTAGATTTTGTTTTAGGTCAATCAAAGAAACAAACAAAATTTATCGTTAGCGAGGGGCCATTCAGCGCCTCTGAGTACTGGATGCCACTGGATGTACTAGGTCCAAAAGGACTATACAATGAATCTTTTGATGCTGATATTATTCCACTTTATGCTCAACCTCCGTTGTACTCTAAGCTCTCTTATCGGAATTACTGTGAGAGTTTACCATACTACAAGTGGAGAATTTATACTCGAAAATTGCGAGGAATTCCATGTCCAGAGTGCGCACCTTGTGATGGAAAGCGAAGAATCATGGTTAAGTGATCATATATGTATGATTGACGTATAGTGAGTACAGTGAAAGAGTGGTATTCATATGTGAAGCTATAGGAGACTGGGGTCGCCTTAGGCTAGTGTGTTGGGTGGTTTGTGTTAAGATGATTAGGATTATAGGTGAGCAGTAGAAGTGAAACTCGAAGTTAAGATATTTAGAATTAGATAGATCCAATTACTTTTAAACTTTAATACAATACCAGACATTAAGTTACTATTTTAATTGCTCACTAATACGGTATAATTTTGTTGATTAGTGGCACATTAACGGCAAATAATATAGTTTTCTATATCAATAATAATTTTGCTATGGCATAAACTTCAACTTGATACCATGTACTCATTTATCAGTGGTAGCTGTCGTGGTAGTGGCCATCTTGAATGCGGAGAGAAGATTGTATAAGTGATGCCATGCATACCAATCAGGAGTATAGCTGTACTGCGAAGATTGCCAATGAAGAGTATCGATTCTACAATTTGTACGCATACTTTCTATTTCACTTATATTCCAAAGCAAAAAGCTATCTGAAGGAAGAGTAGCTTGTAAGGTATCGCGAAACATATTGTTTAGAATAGGTATGTAATCCCACATGTAATAAGCTAGTGTGTCATACATTCCAGCGACTCTATTGTACACTTCCGGCCAAGTACTTGAAGGATCGAGTCCATTCGAGGCATATGGTTTCTTAGTTACATTTTGTGGTTGAGCGTTACATGCAGTTGTGAAGTCTGTAACTCCCCACCTGGCCGATTTCCATATTAAAGTCGTTTTTTCACTGTATTTCTTCTTTCCATTTACTGTATCCTTTTCAGCTATTATGTTTTGAAATGTTTTTGTAAACTCATCAGCATGTTGTTGTATTAATTTATGCACATCTTCATTGGTTGCATTTTCATTTTTGAGGAAAGCTTGTTGTATTAATCTGGGTACATGCGCACCAGAGCTGAAAATTACATTTCCATAATCTCCATGTAAAAGTTCATCTTGCCAATAGTCACACAAAGCATCGTGAGTGTCTACAAAGTACCGGTACGATCCCACGCCTCTATTTTTCTTAAGATGGATTGGATGGCCTATTAAATAATTATGATGAACATATGCTAAGTTCACAGGCTCAGTGCAAGCGTTACTACATACACTCCGATGTTGCACATAAGATTCTCCATCTCTAAGTCTATCTGGATTCCGGTGTACATGTGCGTGTGTTCCATTCAAATCTAAGTAATCCGACTTTTCATCTACAGGGCAAAGAAATTCTGTGCCTGGAACACGATGAGCAAGTTCTGGTTTTAAATAATCCTTTTTTACCGACCTTATGCCGATTGATGCTGTGCTAGATATTACTTCATGTCCGCCAGTAAGTAGCAGTGTCCCTGCACGATAAAAACTAAGCATAGTGCTGTCGCCAACGAGCAACATATTCTGGCATTTAAGAACAGAACGACAAAACGCTTCAACATCAAAACTTTCCAATGGATCGCATTTACTCCCCGGCTGATATGCCCAATGATCTTTCGACCGAACGTTACCAAAAATGTCCTCCCTCACCCACGTACCGCTTGGCTCTGACATGTCTTTAGATAGACACTCAAGGCGCTCCTTTGCTTCTGTAATGCTACGAAGTCGAATGCTATGCGTGTGATTCGCTTTTCTCTTCTCTTTCAGCAGTAGATCAAGTGCTTTAATATCTCTACTACTCACCATGGGTCGAATCCCTTCTAAGTCTGCCTTAGCCTTTTGTTCTCGAATCAACTTTTCCTCTTGTTGTTTCAAGATAATGATCTTTTCAACAACTTTGTGCCTCCTTTCAAATGAAGGTCTAGTACTTGTTGCGCTTTGTCTTTCAAAAGCGAGGATTACATGGGAACCCAGAATCAGCAGCAACAAACCTAAGGCTGTGACCACCGAATATGTAGCTGACATATCTCACTTCAAGAAACTTGTACGAAATACCAATGGTATATGTACTTCATAGCATGCATGGTATATGTATGATTTTATCCCTTAGGCATGCCGTGCAAACTCAGAGATTTGTTATACATTTTGGGATGAAATATTTTAGTGAATGCATTTATAGATTGAAAATACCTCTCGTTCTACCACAAGTTCGATCTAGAATTTTCAGAGGAGAGGGCAGCAGCAGCCCAGGGGTGGGTGGAGCCGGCCGGCTGGGCTAGGACTTTACCAAGTTTTAAAGGTTAAAAATATAGAGTTAGATATAGGAGCATATTAGGTGATAGTGCATTTTAAATTCATCGTATAAAATAAACACATTTATTATTGCGACGTGTTTATGGTGCTTCTAACTCCACAATGTTTTTCTTTCTTCTTCTGTGTTTAGTTTTGTTCGGTCACGTTTCATCGAAATTAGATGAAGATGTGCTGATGGTTGCAGATTTGACGAAGCCTTATAATTTAAAAAATCCTAAAGGAATTAATATATTTCATGGATGGTCCCAGGGTTCCCAAGATCGAATGGTTCATGACGCACTACGGCAAACGAAAAATGGATATTTCATAGAAGCTGGAGCCTACGATTGTGAAAAATATTCCAATACATTATATTTTGAAAAGTATCACAAATGGAAAGGTTTATTAATTGAAGGAGGTCCAGATTTTATACCTCATTGTAGAAGAATCAATCGGCACAATTCATCGCTTGCTTGGGCTGCCCTAGATATTGGTGATGGTAACAAATATTTGTCATTTAAATCTGCTGGTCCTTTAGGTGGCCTAGTTGAAACTAACTTGAATAATGAAAGAATAGAAGAATGGATTAAGGGTAAAACAGATAGTAAAGGAATTGGTGTTGGCACAATATCACAGGTACCTGTGCGTACAATACAAGAGTTACTGTTAGCAGATGGGAGAAAATGTGCAAAAACTTGTTTTCAATACAAATCTAATAACGAATTAGAAATAAAAGATGATCAAAATGTATCTATTGATGAAACTCTAATTGTTGATTTCTTTAGTTTAGATACCGAAGGGAGTGAAGCATTTATATTAGATGCAATTGATTTTAATAAAATAACAATTGGTATTATTTTAGTTGAATGGAATGGTAATAAAAAACAAATTGAAAGTATTAGAAATGTCACATCATTCAAATCTAAGGATATTCTGGAAGTTGAATTAAGTGATGAGTATTTTGGAAAATTAGATCGAATGTTTTATAGTCAAAAATATTTTGATATGAAGGGTTGGGGAAAGCCAAATGATGGTATAAGTATGTATAAAAATGAAAGAAATCAGATTCGTATCCATTATAAATATTTTGAAAGACTTAGTAGAAGGAAGAAGAATCAGCACAAGATGCCTAGAACGACCACACCAAAGCTTAGTAACTAGACTACGTTATATTTTTGGTAAATGGACGAATACCAGTAGAAATATCTTAGTAGACACGAATAAGATTATTATATTTTGTGGTTAGTTTAATGTAAGTTGTCTATTAAATAATTTGTGGATGTAAGATTACCAAAATATAGACAAAAAGGTATTAGATTAATTCGTCATTCACAATAACACACACTCTATCTCTATTATCTCCGTGTTGAAACTGGTAGTAAGAATGTTATTTCTCTTTCATTCCAGTTGAGGATCGTTTTGGGCCAAGGGTAACGCATTGCGTGACTTAGCATCCTCCTGGCCTATGCTACGGAGAATATCCACTAGCAGCGTCTCGCAAAATAATACATCTGCAAGATTCTTTCTAACCACTTTTTCTTGTTCTTTATTCATTCGTGCCTTACTTGCATAGTGGGGTCCATTTTTGTTTAGAAATGACATATTCTTTCCTCTGAATATCGAAGATATACACGCGTCAAATGTTTTCATATCATCTACAACACCAATACAAACAAAACGCTTCATCACATTGAGGCTCGCCGCAATATGTCGACGACATTGAAATTCTATAGGTATTCGATACTTGTCAATATATGACATATATATGTCATCCTGCTCATTTTCCAAAGGGAAAAATGCTTTCTTTGGTTTTACGCCTTCCTTACGGAGTGCATGTCGCAGATCTGGCATATAAGGCTCTTGTTCGTATAATTTACTTTGTACTAATTTAGACGAATCATCTAAGTCCGCTGTCAAATAAAATAATGTATCAAAATATGCTGAAGATTTAGTTATATTGCTATTGCTATAAACTTCAGGGCTGACAGATAGAATATCTTTCCATCTATTTTGAAGTATCAAAAAATCTTTCTTTGGTAACGTTTTAAGATAATCGAAGCCATTTGCATAGTTCCACAGACTAATTGCCTTATCTATCGGATCCCGTACAATAGTGACCATTTGATCATCTGGATAGCGGTAATTCATAACAACATAAGGTGCGTGTCCATAATAATGAAATGCACTGTTAGCCTTTTTTGAAGCCAATCGCAAAGATCTCTTCACAAATGTACCTGCAGCTTTAGGCACATGGATGAAGGACATACCATTTGTATGATTTTGTTCTGTGTTTTGTTGTGAACGTAAATAGTTTTGTCTATACTGCATTATTTGATTGTCCAGAATGGTATGTTGCAAATGCAATCGATTGCAGGAACTATGTGAGACACAATCATAATCTTTTGTATTGTATTTTTCGTCCAATTCTCCTGAAGCTGCATATATGTCGACTTCAGCACTTAATTTTGCTCTCCTTACCTCAGCTTCTTCCCAAAATATATCAGCATTCTTTTCTTCCAGCACAGTCAACATTTCTTTGATTTGAGAGTCCTTTTTTTTCTTGGCAGCTTCACGGAAAGGCTTTTTCTTTCGACGACGTTGTTCAGCTATTCTTAACAACTTATCTTTGGATGGTACTCCATAATTTGAAGTTTCCCTGATATGTGCGTGGACTGCATGCTGGGTACACAGCATCAGCAACAAGGCAAGCATGCATAGGATGGAATGAAAGTACTTCATAGCATGCATGGTATATGTATGATTTTATCCCGTAGGCATGCCGTGCAACTCAGAGATTTGCCATATATTTTGGGGATGATACCTCTCGTTCTACCACAAGTTCGATACAGAATTTGCAGAGGTCTGTGGTCAGTTGACTGTCAGTCACAGTCGTCAGCCCAGGGGTGGAGCCGGCCGCCAGCTAAAAACTTCAACGGGGGAAAGAAAGGTTTGGAGGAGATAAAACTTGTGATTTATCCTATATAAAGAGAAAGTGTAGGTGAAATTTGTTGATTTGCTCATAGCTGCTGCATTGAATTGAATTTCAGATCGTTTTTGGACCTGCAAGTGAATCGCCTTAATCTACGATATCTTGAATGATTATGGAGAATAGTGATAGTGAAGGAGAAGTTGATTTTGAAGGATGGGAAGAGGCGGAAGATGAAAATACAGAGGTAAAGTCCTTATTTTGTTCAAATATCCTTCCTTCTGTATCAGCTTTACTAAAGCATGATGAAGATATCTTTGGCTTTGATATGGTGAAGTGTTGTCAAGCAGTGGGTATGGATGATATTTCATTAATTATGCTGGTTAATTTCATACGAACAAGGGTCAATGAAAATGATAATGGTGATATAAAATCTGAATTCGCAATTGCTTTACAAGCAGAAATATGTCAACATCCAGAAATTGTCTCTGATGAACGTTATATGGTACCTGTGTTACAAAGTGACGATACACCAGATCCTTTATTATATCTTCTTAGCGAGGCCCTTTCTATGCCTCTTAATGATGATGAAGAAATTTTTGATAAAAGTGGTGATAAAAACGTTGCTTCACAGCCCAATGATCAGTCCAGTAATGATAACAATCAAAGTTTGAAAGAACTTCAAGCTGAACTTGAAAGATATAAAGCACTTGTATCTACTTTAGTTACCTCAGATGAAGGCAGTAGTGACAATAAAACAAACAAAAAAGATGATAAAACTGAATCAGCAGTAGATCTTCCCAATGATGAATACTATTTCGATTCCTACGGCCAACTTAGTATTCACGAGACGATGCTTCGTGATAAACCCCGTACTACAACTTATGGTGCAGCTATGTTAGAAAACCCTGAGTTTTTCAAAGGTAAAACTGTATTAGATGTAGGATGTGGTACTGGAATTTTATGTATGTTTGCCGCAAAATCTGGTGCTAAAAAAGTAGTTGGTGTAGATCTTAGTAGTATAATAGAACGAAGTAAGAAAGTTATTGATAAAAATGGTTATTCTGATATTATTACTTTAGTTCGTGGAAGATTAGAAGAAACTAAATTACCATTAAAACAAGGTGAGGTTGATATTATTGTGAGCGAGTGGATGGGGTATGGTCTCTATTTTGAAAATATGCTTACCAGTGTGTTATACGCAAGAGAAAAATATTTAAATCTAAAGAATGGTGTTATTATGCCAAGTGAAGCATCTTTACATATTGAAGCAATGTGTGCACGAGGTGAAGACGATCGTGTTGGTTATTGGTCTGATGTATATGGATTTGACATGTTAGAGATGAGAGACATGTTGACCAAAGAAGCACAAGTACAATATGTAAATACAAATTCTATCATAAGTCAAAGAGAGCATATTCATAACTTAGATATAGCTGTTGCAAAAGATGAGGAACTTGATTTTGAGGTGCCATTTTCATTACAAATAAATAGTGACGGCAACACATTACATGGTGTTGTTATATCATTTGATACACTCTTTGGTCAAGGTAATTTAAAAATAGATAATAATAATAATAATAGTAGTAGTAGTACTACATCTTTTGTTGAAAAGGTATTAAGTACTGGTCCAGCTGCACCTGCAACACATTGGAAACAAACTGTATTATGGTTCGAAATGGAAAAACGTATTCATGTCAAAAAAGATGCTATAATTAAAGGACATCTGAGTTATTTACGATCTAAAGAAAATCAACGTGATTATGATATTATACTACGATGGAATGATCCTAATACTGGTAATGAGTTTATTCAAACATATGTTCTTGCAAGTTAAACATAATACAACACAGACAAGACAGCAAAAAGGGAGAATTTGATTATTTTTTATAATATAAATAAATTAATTAAATTTTACTTATTTATACTGTTTACACTTATTGACTGTCTTACTACTACCTCCAATGTTATTTCACTCTAATTTAGCTGGTGCTATTTATACAGTATTTTCTGGAATATATTCAGAAAGTGATTCATACCCTTCAGGTGCATAATCAAAATATTCTGGATGTTTCAGATACAAAGTTACTTGACCACCTCCGAATGCTGCAACAGCAATACCAACAAATACAGGCATATCACTATCACCATCAAGACCTAAACAAAGGAATGCAACAAAAATTATGAATAGCGCTTTTCCCATAGCAGAGAATAAAAATCCAAAATTACGTCGTAACATATGATCTAACCAAACAATTCTTTGTGTTTGTGCTATCTCAAATGCTGCTAAAAGTATACTAAAAAAGATCATATATGTAGCTACAAAAATTTGACCAGATCCTGTTACACTTGATACTTCTTCCATATGAATACAAGCTGTGACAAACATAAGTACACAAAGAACCAATGTAATACCTTTAATACCAAAAAAAATCATACGGGCTTTTCTTTCCTCTTCTGGTGAAAGTCTACGTCCTTCAACACTACCCACAGTAGCGGAATTAACAGCTTGCACTCGTGGTGGACTATACGCTGCAGGCTTAGGACTAGTCTTACCTTCCTCCTCCTCAGCAAGCCAGCTTGGTGGTGCTTGGTTTGCTAACGACATTTTTACAACACCAGACTCTACACTTAATTCTACACAATACCTAAACCTCAATCCTTAGTTTCCCAAAAGTAAGTTCTTCACTTGTAAAATCTGGGCCCCGGACGGAGTTTTGTGTCGACTCGTCTTGACTTTTATTTCTCTTTCTCTCAGGGAAGAGAAGAATTTGACAGGGTGTAGTGATTTGATTAAGTATGCAGTATACATTATTAATATAAAAAATACATATTATTTGTAAGCATCATAAATGTGGCTAACCTGCTGATAATTTTGACCAGGATTGAGGTCGGTAAGCAGAACAAATTGGCTTCTTGAAATCCTTATTATTTTGATTATTATAATTTGTAAGCCATAAACCATGATGTTGCATTGTTGTTATCTTCTTCTTATTACCTTTAATAAAATTTGCATGAAGAGAAACACTAGATTCATTTCGTGATTTCAGACCATTTTCTAGCATTTTATAGGCAACACCACGCAGAGCGCCTGCGCTGAAGACGCAGCCATCAAGTGGGCACATAATGATTTCATCTCTATTTGTGACATTGTTCTTACTATTTAATGCCGATTGCATGATTTGATAATCAATAAATAAACCATTATTCATAAATTTTTCACTACTTGTACCACTCTTAAATTTGTCTTCGATTTTGGGAAAAGATATTAGAGGTATTTTGTTATTATTATTATCATATATATGATTATTATAATATGTTTTTATTAAACCTTTGTAATCAAAATGTCTGCATGAACTCAAGGCAACAACTCTAGGTGCATGTAATAATGTTAGTTTTTTATGATTTTTAATAAAACGCCAAAAAATATTTTGATCATCAATATTTGGCCAATTTGGTATATCTTTGACAACTAATTCAAACAATTTTATTGTTATTTTTGATGATTTAATGAAATGAAATCCAGTATTTCCTTCATCATTATCTTTATATACATCAAATGTATCAGAATCAGGGCATATTTTGTTAATACTATGTACATAATCAACATTATTCCACAATAGATAAGGAAATGGATTCCTTATTAATGCAACATCAGCATCAACAAATAATACAGAATATTTTAAATGTAATAATACTAATATAATACCTAATTTTGATGTTGTTATTGAATGAAATTGTTTTGTATGATACTCACCGTATGTAGAAAGGCTCTGGTCTTGCTTCCAGTGGTAGCTCTGTAGTAATGGATCTGCTGTATGAAATCTCTTATTTTTACTGTTATTGTGTGTATCTAGAGTTTCCTCTACCTCTGTTATCTTGTATAATTGTGTAATATGTTGATGTAACTTTTCATCTAGGGAAAATAAAAGAGCCTTCATGTTCAGACGCTCTAACCAACATGCAAAATTGGTAAGTTGATTCATATATGGATAATTTGCAACTGTTACAATTATAATATTATTTAACTCTTGATGTTGTTTTCGCAAAGATAATGAACTGTATACACCAGATGACTTCTCAGCTGCTATAACAAGATCCTCATGTTGTTTACTCTTACTCCCTTCTTGGGCATCCTTGATTGTCATGAAAAGTTTTTCAGAATCAATGGTACTACTAACACCATCTACTTCAATTATGAATAAAAATTTATAGAGTATTATAAATGAGATAGTTATTAACCACTTCATTATAATCATAAAGGTTATTTAACAAAGTTGGAGACAATCTTGCAACTCAAATATCACACCCTTCAAATGTATAAAAGTAAAATAATGCATGCATTCTCATTGAAATATTGTCGTGTGCATTGTTATACATAGTCATGCCACTCACGTGCCGCATTCATCATCATCAGCATGTACCATCACGGTCTTGATTTGGAGTTTGGCAACTCGGCAGAATGACGAGGTGATATTTTTGTATTCCATCTACAGAGCCCTTTAAAACAAACTTTTGTGAACTCAATAATATATCTATCTATATAAGTATACATAATTCGTTGTTGATATGAAGGTGTATATGATTGGAATATCCCTTGTTTTCTTGATTTTTTTGGTCAGTGTGGTGACTGGTAGAGGAATAAAGAAAATTATTAAATATCCATTCAATAATGCAACTGCCATTGTTGAAATACCACCTCAATTTTCGAAGTTTTGGTCACGAGTAGAAAAGGGTGAATGGGAAGCATCTACCCTGAGTATATTTTCACAGGTTATAACAAAGGATACATTAGTCATCGATTTTGGAGCATGGATTGGGCCAACAATTTTATTTGCTGGTCATTTTGCACAACAAGTTATTGGTCTAGAACCTAATCCAGAAGCTTTTAAATTAGTAAAAAAGAATGTTGATATGAATCATGATGATGGTCGTCTTATTAATGTTGACGTATTTCATAAATGTATAAGTGTTCGTACTGAGCAAGTTCGTATGCGATATGGACCAGAAAGTGCAGCAGATAGTATGGGCTCTGTTGTATCACTTGATGATGCAGCAAAGGAGGATCAAGCAAAAAGGAGTGGTGGTGTATCTCGCGTCAAAGGTTTAAATCCACTACATCAGCAACCAGTGGAATGCTACACTCTAGAAGAAGCTATACAATATTATTATCCAATAGTTATACCAAAAAAAGAAACAACAGCAGCAGCTTTACCACCATTGTTCATAAAAGTTGACATTGAAGGATATGAATCCAATTTGGTAGGAACTTGGGTGGATTGGGTGGATATTATAAAACCAACTATGTTTTTATCGATGCATCAACAAACTCATTTTAGTGTATTATGGGATGAAACTAAACGTAAATCTGTTATAAATACATTAAAAAAATACCCACATGTATATGAAGTTGCAGATTGTGGTCAAAAAGTAAGAAAAGTTAGCAAAGACTGCAATGGTGGTTTGTTTAAGGTAGTTAATCCTCGAGAAGCCAACTATATTTTATGTGAAAAATGTGATTATTTATTGAGTTTTTTGAATCATGATCATATTAAAATATAAATTATTATAGTTTTATATAATTATTCCATGACTAGAGGAGTTGAAGGAAACATACTGTGTTCAATTTTAGAAAATATTGTAATATTATATTCAGTTAAATTATTTTAAACTTTATACCTACTCGACAGCTTATTCAGCTAAAGAGTTAACCTTACCGCAATTAGCACCAGTGTAACCGGTGAAGCACTCGCAAATACCAGAATCAGAATCGCAAATACCACGATTAGAACACTCACCAACATAGTTGTAACCAGTAGTACCAGTACTAGCTAGAGTAGGTGGGTAGAACTTGTAAATAGTTGCCTTGGTATCAGGTTGTGTACCATCCTTATCATTAATAGAACTTCCCATGTATTGAGCATTGACACCCATATCCAAGGTAATCTGTTGACGGTATGACATTTGATGGATGTTGTCCATAGCAGCAGCTCTAGCGTCGGGGTCATATTCGGTAGGGGTAGGGGTCTCGCCAACAAGAGGTATACCAATTTCAAGTGAACCATACTCAGCGGCACCATCAGCTGCGTTGGGATTCTTGGGGATGAGACCAATTTTCTCAACGGTATACATGTTAGGATATAATGGATTAGCTTGCATGGAGTTTGCATTAGTCTTGTAGTAGCAATTCTCGGCGATAGCATTTCCGGCGATGTTTGTGTAAGTACGATCCTCTGCGTCAGTACAAACACGCTCACCTAGAGAAACAAGGAAGACCTTGTCACCTTTGTTGAGACAATCCAAGTTACCATATTTACCTTGACCAGCAGAATCGGTAGCAGTCTCACAATCAACTTGACCTTGTCCACCTGCCCAAGTGGTGTTGGTGACGTGAATCACATTACTGTGAAGACCGTGAATGAAGTCAGGATTCATTACACCATTGCCGTCATTATTACTTCCAGCACCTAACAAACGCTCAGCATAGTTTTGAGTGTATGCACCAGATTCTTGAGAAACTTGTTGAAGGGTACCCTTTGTGGTATAAACGTGGAATTTTGTAGTAGTAGCATAGTCAGTGGCAGGACGAGTCAATAATCTGAATCCATTTTTTCCAGTGGAGCACATATTTGCGCCAGCTAAAAGATCAAGAGTAGCATAATCACCTGCTTCATAATCAAAAGTAAAGGTAGGGCTAGTCTTGTAAGTAAGACCAGCGGCACTACAATCATCGAAATAGATGATAGCAAAGAAACCTGGAGGATCCATAGCGCGGCACCAGCCGTAAGTGCCTCTATTGTAGTTCTCACTGTCAATATAACTAGATTCAAAATTACTAGCCATACTTGCTACATCAGTACCAATAACACTTCTCAATGGGAATTTTGAATTAGCAAATAAGTAGTTGTCGTTCTGCCAAGGTTGACCACGGCTGCATAATTTGCTCATAGGGAAGTTCTCCCATGAACCAAGTCCATTTGTGTTAGCATCACCCTGGTATTCAGCATTTCCACCTCCCTGAGGTGTTACTCCAGCATCAAGGACTTTGTAAGATGTACCATCAGCTCTCAAGTATTCAGTAAATCTATCTTGAGTAGCATCAACAAGTTTAATCAAATGAGGGTTCATGAAATCTCCGTAATCCCAGTTATAAACTTCAATATTGTTGTGATCAAGACCATCAGCATCACCTAAACATCTCTTCAATCTTTCAAACTCAATGTCAGAATCAATAGCAAGATTCTGTGTATACTTGATATCATCGGCATCATCACCTACACCTCCTTCAACAACTTGGGAGGAAGAAAGACCAACGAGAACACCTTCACATTCGTCATTGACATAATCAGTCTCCTCACCATGAAATCCATTGCTGTAGATATGAACACCAAGTGTTTGGACACCACTCTCAGTACTGAATAGAGTAGGACGCTTACCGTCCAAGAAACGGTTGACCTTGAGTGGTGCAATAATACCAGGGTTACCAGGGAAAGCAAGAATAAACTTGTTGACAATAGCATAATTGAAAGTTGAGTAGATTGTCTCACCGTTAGCTGCACTTAAATCTGTGTTCATGAAATCATCATAGAGAGGGACATTTTGACCTGTGGCAACAGAAGCAGCAGCAACTTGACCGATATCACCCAGATTAGTGTTACCACCAAGAGTACCATCAGTAACATCATTAGAAGCGGTTGTTGTATCAGATTTAATATGAATTAACTCCTCTGATTTGTAGCATTTGACAGTACCCCAAGGAATAACATCATTAGGAAGGGACTCTAATCTGTCTTGAATAACAGCACAGTTAGCATCGATATCGATGGGTTCAGTCTGCCAATCCTCACCGTATACATCAGTAAAGACCAAAGAATAGTTACCATAAATCTCAGCATCATTATCTTGTACATAGAATTGTACAGTAAAGTTAGCATGACGGACATTAGCAAAGTCATCATAGTATAAAGGATCGGCACCATACTTACAAGTACGTGCAGAACAGTCAGCACCAGTGTAACCAGCATCACAATGGCATCCCATAGTGATGTCCTCATCCCAAAGACGATAAACGTTCTCATGATCAAATCCAGCTAATTCTTGGATAGTGTGGCAAGTACCGTGACCAGAACATTCACCGTTAGCAGATGATGGACATGATGCACGTTGACATGAGGAACCATCATATCCATCGAAACATTCACATTCACCAGAGGAACGATCGCAAATTCCCTTATTAGAACACTCACGATAATAGTGAGCAGTGTTAGTACCAACATTACCAGCACTATCCTTCATAGCAGGAAATTGCTCAGTAGTACCAGTAGGATACATGGCATTGTTCGTAATGACGTTGTTACCTGGACCTGAAAGAGCACCAGAAGAGGCATCTAAATCACCCAATGGTGTATCAACGTGAGCAAGTCCGAAAGGACAAATACGCTCTGAGCAATCATTAGACATCCAGTTACGGAAACATGTACAAGCATCATAAGCTCCACATGTACCATGACCAGAACAAGCTGATGGACACTCAGCAGCGACCATAGCAACAATACATGCTACCAATAGGGTAGCAAAAAAACTATTCATAGTTTAAAAAACAATTGATGAGAATCAAATATGAATCTATAATAAAAGTTATATATATAAATATAAATAAAAAAAGAAAAGAACAAGAAAGTTAGAATATGAAAACAAGAAAGTTCCGTCGAAGTAACATGACATGAAATAATAAGAATAATTACATTATTTTTCATATTCATTTATATATATAACTTTTATTAATAGTACTTATACTATTATGTATATCTATATAAGTTATAAATATGCAAAATAAGTGAATATGGTGAAAATTAAATCATCTTAAAACATGTCCGCTAAAGGCTTCGTATACACATTTATCAACACTTAAAGTTATAAAGAATACATATTTCTAAAGATAAAATGCATTGCAAATACATTACACACTAAATATAATTCACTTACCTATATTTGAAGCGTTAACAACGTTCTACATTTCGTTGATAGAACGGAACCGACGATTCGGACGGTCGTACTGAAATAGAGAAACCTTGGGTCAAGTTAAGGTGTTTTGGGGTACTTTGAGGACGTAGAACATTTCTTAGTGTGCATTGTGCACGTCTTCTATTGTGAATTGAGTGTTTAAATAATTATTTCCCTTTGGTTATACGCCCAATCAATCCCAAGTCAAACCAAAGTATGATGATTTTTCATCATGGCACAATTATGAACTCATCATTGCAACTATTATATATCTTAATTTTATTTTTATTGATAACTAAGACAAATAGTGAATGTCCAGGTGCATGTAGTGGTCATGGAGTTTGTGGTCCATATGATAGTTGTACATGTCATAAAGGATACATGGCAGGTGATTGTTCACAGCGTATTTGTCCATTTGGTATCGGTCATGTTGATATACCAAAAGGTGATCTTGATTCTTCACATGAAATAAGTGATTATAATACACATGTTGTAACATACAGTCAAATATATCCTCAGGGTACAACTGAACAATACCCAAATATGCAAACATCTGACGGTGAGCATTTATTCAACACAGCTCACGAATATGCTGAATGTTCTAATAAAGGGGATTGTGATCGTTCATCAGGTGAATGTGAATGTTTACCTGGTTATGATGGGTCAGCATGTCAAAGAGCGTCATGTCCTGGTGATGAAGGGGTGTTCTGCAGTGGACATGGTGTATGTATGTCAGCAAGAGAAATTGCTAGTAATGATTATAATAATGTATATGAATTATGGGATGCTGATATATCTATGGGATGTGTATGTGATCCAGGATATTCTGGACCAGAATGTCAAACAAGAACATGTAAATATGGTTTTGATCCTATGTTTCAAGATCCCGAAGGTAGTCAAAGATTTACCAATGTGTCTTATGTGATCTATACGAGAAATAGCACTGCAAATATATTTGGTAATTATTCTATAGAATTTCATGATGTATATGATGAAAAATGGAAAACAATACCAATAAGATATAATGCTGATTGTTTAGAGGTTATTGAATCGCTCGAGGGCCTCCCGAACGACGTCATCCCTGTGAACTCTGTTCGTTGTACGAAATGGAGCCAATATAAAAATATACCTGGTAGCGATGAACCAATACATTATCCATCTGGTAGTGACTATAATGGTATTAAATATACATTAGCATTTACAAAAAATCCTGGTATATTAAAACAATTATCTATACAAATTTATTTAGATGGTAAAAGGCCAACATTATATAGTTCAGAAACACCTAAGTCGTCATTGAATGTATTTGTATATCCGAATGGTTTTAATGGTGAATTTACAGAATATTGGGTTGAAAAATGTGTTGGAGTTGAACTTACAATAAAACATCAAGTAGGTGTTACGGATGGATTAGATTTTATATCAGAATATTCATATTTATCTGGATTAACATTATTGGAAACAAGGCTACTGCAGCGATGCCTTGGTGATGCAGATGGTATTATAAATACTATAAGTAGTACAGGAAGAATACAAGGTGAAGAATATAATTGGGATTATGGTAGTATATATAATCCACATATTATAAGATTAGTTGAGATTACAACACCACAGCATGTAGTAACGGATTTATGTGATAAACGGACAGATTTAGCGATTCAAAATGGAACACAAATTGCAATAGATTCATCAAATCCTAATGTAGATGGTGGTAGATCGGGTAATAAAGGAAGAACATGTACATATGACACACCAAATGCAGGTTTTTATGCTGCTATATATTATGATGAATCTAGTAATAAATTTCGACTAATGAATCGTGCTGGAATAGATTATAGTTCAACCACTCAATTTGCTGTATGGACAACAACAGGACATGCTCAAATGGTATCAGATGAAGCAGATGTCTATACCATGGGTGATAGAGATGAAATGTATTCACGTACAGTATATACCACAAATTCTACATCAACTTACACAAATACTGATAGTTTATGTGGCTACACTGGTTTAATCTCATGTGAACACAATAAAGAATCACAAAATGGTGCATTTACTTGTTTAAATAAAGATGATAAAGTATTTTTTTTAGATACAGAAAGACCAGATAGAAATCCACAATATTTTAATATATATAATGTTAAAAAATTATATATTGAACAAGGAGCACAGAGACAACAACCTTTTAGTAGACGAAATAGAATTGAATTAGATTATGCTATAAATTCAAATTTTCATGATCCTAATGGTACTTACAGTGTTAGAGCATATAAATTTCATCCACCAGTTGGATATACCTATGTATCGCAATGTTCAAATAGAGGAATATGTAACACAGAAGTGGGTTTGTGTGAGTGTTTCCCACAATATACCAATGATGATTGTTCTGAGCTCAATATCTACCGACCTGATGGCTCGGTTGACGTTTAATAGATAGTGTAGTAGTATATATTGTATTTTTGTGGATAATGTAACGTGTGTTCGTACGACAACGGCATCTACCGACAACCGACCCATGCTCTTCTGAGACAAAATGCATGCCTTATATGGAGTGTGTGTTGTGATGTGCTTTTTCTCTGGTGACTTTATACTACAGGTACATATAATAAAGATACTCACTATATATTTTTCTTACTTGTTTCATTCTGTTCTAAAATAGAACATCATACATAATTTATACTGTTTTAGTTTTAGTTGGTAATGTTTCCCAAAAATCAAACATATGTGCAGTAGCATCTATGTCACCAGCACGAGCAGTGCAACTGGTAAATCCACCGTTTCTTCCACCATACCAACAATGATCAATTCCTTTCAATGTACAAGTTTCAACAGATGCATATTTACAATTCCAATACTCACATATTGTTGTTTCGGATTCAAATGTGATTTGGACTTCTTCTTCACCTGTACAACCGTTTTTTTCACGCCATAATTCATCCATTTCAGGTTGTGATGCCCATGCTATAGTACCATTATATGGTACAGTTGGATCAGCTAATGAATGGAATGCTTGTATTGGTACTGCACCAAATCCTGCAGTACTGTTTGATCTACACGCTTCCAGCTCAAGTTTCGATAAGCCACCTGCATCAGTCCCCACTGCGGTGATGAGATGCGGAAAGCGACATGCTATACCGTAACTTAAAAATGCTCCAGTTGAGAAGCCAACAGTATAAAGTTTTGAATTATCTGCGCATAAGTTATTTTCAATCCACTCTACAAGTGCTTCAAAGAAAGCAAAGTCATCTACACCAACCTTTCCACATGGTATCCCATCCGCGTTCCATCCGTAACTTCCACCTGGACTCTTTGTACCAAGTGGTGTGATAACAAAGTATCTACCACGTGATTGTGCTTCTTGTGTAACTTTGCTGATTTCAGTGTGATAGTCAATCAGAGGTAAATGATCATTGCAACCATGCCAATTTAGTACAACTCCAGAATTTCTTGTAGTTGGAGGACCAGTACACCATTTGTTCTCACCGCATTGACCTCGGCTTTCCCAAGGACTATAAAGCTCGAACAAACGTTCTGTCCCTTGCACTGTAATCGTGACATTCTGAGTGCCACTCCACAGAAATGGGTTCAGACAAGCATCATCACTGCTTAAAGACGCTGTGTGTACTAACAATGTGCACAACACGAGAACAAATGCCACAAGCATAATCACTATCCGACTATCGTCTTGCTTAACCAGCAATTGTTGGAGCACCTCCTTGATTAGTATTTTGTCGAGTCGCCCACGCAGAATTTAGCAAGCAAGGGTCTGGAAAAATGCATCTCAAGAAACGATATGAACAGAAACTACATGAAAATGCCCTAACAATATTATGGTTTTTGTTTTCAATTATATAATCCTCTTTAAGATCTTATATTCATAATGTGGAAGGGATATAGATTTGGGATCTGAGTTTCGAAATAAGTTGGTATTGGTATTATCATCAAATCAAATCAATAAACATGTTATTAAGCTCATTTTTTATTAAAATATATCTTACTGTTTTAGTTATGACCATGATAAACAATTCATATGCTTCAGATTCGAAATCTAAGATACCGAAGGATGTCCCTGTAGTATTTGTCATATTTGGTGATATGCCAGATTATTTTCTTGTAAATGTCGAACTTGCTTCAAGACTCAACCCAGTCATTATCATAACTGATAAATTTACTTCAAAAGCAGATTCATGGATATCAGATTCTGAATATTACCATGATGACAGTAATACTAGTCGTAGCAATAAAGGGAATGATACACAAAAACAAACCAGTTTCAAAACACACAAACAACGAAATAAACCTGTGACATATATTGGACTCGACTCATTATCAATCAATTTAAAGTCAAATATATTTGCGAAATCTTATCAGCATTACTGCAGTGATACATCACCTCATAGAATTCAACATGAAATACAAAATTTTCAAAGATGGTATGTATTATATGAATATATGATGAAATATAATAAAACTCATATCTTTTTTGGTGATGGTGACACGTCCGTATATGCCGATATGACTAAAGTATGGGAAACTAACCGTAATCACTGCGATGCATCCATTATCATACCAGGTACTGCTCGAGATTTGAATTGGGTGGGAACTGGATGCTCGTCATTATGGACATTATCTGCATTAGAATCATTTGTTGAGTTTATGACTCATATTTATACAGATATATCATATAAAAGAACACTTCAAATAAAAGCTAAGAATGCCGGTGGTTGTGTAGTGGATATGTCCATATTATGGCTGTGGTGGGTTCAACTAACCAAGAAGAAATCTATTGGAGAAGCAAGTAATAATGCAGCTAACAACAGTAGTAATAGTATTTGGAATAATGGTAGACCATATTTGTCAATAAATTGGAAAATATCACCCAAAAAAATGCAGTTGTATTATGACCATGCTTACTTATATGCATCAAAGCTTCATTTACCTATACCAAAAGGTGTAAATAAATTTATAAATTTAAATCATAATAATAATAATAAAGTATTACATATATGCAATGGATTAGATGTAGTAAATCGTACTGTATTTGATCACATGGTCGGTTGGTCAGATGCCTCGCACCCTTCCTTACATTACAACAGAAGGGCAGATGAAGAGAACACAGTTGATTATTCTGCAAGAGGAATAATGTCTACAACCGTTATTGATGCAGATGCTGATGCAGCAAGTAATGTTGTAAATGATATGTGTCCATATAGCTGCCCATCTGCAGTAGGTATATCATTGAAATCAGGTGGCATACCAGAAACCATGGATCCCAATGATATAATAGTACTTTCAAAAAAACGTTTGTATTTTCTAACATTTCATTATCAAGGTGGTGCAAAAAAATATATATTATATGATGGATGTAGAATATTGATTACAACAGGTACAAAATATATTATTCATTCTAAAGTTAGAAAACTTTGTTATAGTATATTTAAAGATATGACATCTGAAAAATATCATAAAAGTAATAATAACGTTCCTGAAATAACAATACCTACTATGAAAGTAGTCTCTGATAATATGCTAGATGATATTAAAACTGATCAATTACCCTGTGCGTATCATGATCTTTATGGACATCAACCTGTTGGCAATAAGCAGCCGAAAGTCTGCTTTTGATCTATGCAAGTGTTGGTCATTTCACTCCACCTGCATAAAGCACAGTCTTATCTTTTATTGTTCAAAAATTTGGGGGGGGGAAAAGAACAGATATTTGTTAGTATATAATGTAAAGAATTTGTAAGAAATTGGTTTCGAATATCATTCTTGGATTTTTCCTTTCTCCGGCGGCTAAGCTTCCGGAAAGCTGCCGGGACCCACGTTCCACGTGTACGAAATATCTTCGTGTGGGAAAGTATTTTAAAGACACAGATATATAATGCATTTCTTGCTAATTGTTGTTCTCAGTGCGCTTTTATGCGTTTGTTCTGGCAATGTCATCCACATAAAGGATGAAAAAGAATTCAAGAGCGAAGTCCTTCAATTTGGAGGTGTTGCTATTGTAGAGTTTTATGCCCCTTGGTGTGGTCACTGCAAGAACTTAGAACCAGAATATAAGAAGGCAGCTTCTCATTTAAATGGTGTTGTTAAAGTAGTTGCTGTCGATGCTACAGTCCATGGAAGTCTCGCTCAGAAATACGGTGTTCAAGGATATCCAACATTAAAAATGTTTGGTTTAGATAAGAAAAAACCAACAGATTATCAAGGTGAACGTAAAACAGATGCAATTGTAACCAATTGTATGAAAGCTGCAAACGCTCTTGTTAAAGATAGGAAAGCTGGAAAGAAAGGAAGTAGCACTAGTAGTAATAGTAACAGTGCACCTAGTGGAAGTCCTTCTACTAAACCTGCTGGAGGAAGTGGTGGTAAGCGTAAGCCAGATGTATCTGATGTCGTGACGCTTACTGATGATAACTTCCAATCAACAGTCATGGATTCAGAAGAGCATTGGTTAGTAGAATTTTATGCACCCTGGTGTGGTCATTGTAAAAATTTAGCCCCAGAATGGGAAGAAGCAGCACAAAAATTATCTGGTTCTGTTAAATTAGGTATGATTGATGCTACACAACATGAAGCATTAGCACAAAAATACGGTATTAAAGGCTTCCCAACCATTAAGTTATTCCCAGCTGGTAAGAAAGGTAAAGCTATTGACTACCAAGGACCACGTGATGCAGAGGGTATTACTCAATATGCATTAAAGACACTTGATGATGCTGGTGTACCAATTAAGACACCACAAATTCTTGGTAAAACAAATTTTGAAAGTGATTGTTCCTCGTCTAAGATCTGTGTTATGCTTTGGGCACCTCATATCTTAGATTCTAGTGCTAAGGAACGTAATAAGCTTCTTGAAACATATCAAGGTGTTGCTAAATCTATGCGTGGTAAACCTATTACATTTGTATGGAGTGAAGCAAATGCACAATCTGATTTAGAAGATGTACTTGAAGTTAATCATAATTACCCAACATTATCTGTTCTATCAGCTGAAAAAGGTGTATATGCCACCCAGAAATCATCTTGGGGTAAGAAGAATGCTCAGGATTTTTTAAATGGTATTATATCTGGTACAGTTAAAAAGAGTAAATTAAGCAAAGAATTACCAGCTATTGTCAGCCATAAAATGTGGGATGGAAAGGATGGTGTATTACCCGTTGAAGAAGAGTTTTCTCTGGAGGATCTCATGGGTGACGACTAACCCTTCCTCTTCTCTGGAATATGGTTGATCAGTCATTGCTAGTAACAGTATAGATTCTATTATATGAATAATATAATAAAATAACGGTCTTCATATTTATTTATATACAACTATAACTTACTCGACATACCTCCGACCTCATCGATTTCTCCCTCTACTGCACAAATTATCCATCGCCATTCGTATAGTGTATAACTAGTAGGTCGCTTGATTGATTGATTGATTGATTGATCAATTTACTGATATACATGAGTACTTAAAAGTCCTCAAATGGTGCTTGATCGCCATAATAATCTGGTGTTTCCACATTTTCATCGTATTTATCAAAATTTGCAGCATCTAATGCATTTTTAACTGGAGGTGTGTAAGGAGCTGGAATTTTACGATCATCTAATGCTTTCCAATCAAAATTTTCAAAAAAGGAATCCTTCATAATGTCATCACAACCACCTATTAAGTTACCCAAACGGAATGCAGGATTTGATGTTAATAATTTCTTGCATAAGCTCGCATGTGCACTATCTTGTTTCTTCTCGAAAGACAATGTCTTAGGCGAACCAATGATATTTTGAAAAATTTTATTCGCAAAATCAGCAGCGTATGGCGTACGTGCTAGATATAACTCATATATCATACAACCTAATGCCCAATAATCACAAGCTTTATCGTAACCTTTTGACATAATAATTTCAGGAGCAAGATACTCAGGTGTACCACAAAGAGTATATGTTTTATTTTGACTAGAACCATTTTTCATAAATGGAAATTTTTTTGCAAACCCAAAATCAATTATCTTTAAATAACCTTTACTATCAATTAAAATATTTTCAGGTTTCATATCACGATATGCAATATTACGATTATGAATATGTTTGAATGCAAGCACACAACTTGCAGCATAAAATCTCACAGATGATAATTCAAAACCACCAAAAGGATTTCGTGGAATTGCTGCACCACGCTCGTAGATAAGACTCCATAATTCGCCACCTTGAACAAATTCCATTAACATCATAACTTGTGTTGGTGATTGAAATGTTTGCATTAATTTTAATACAAAATTAGATTCAGAACATTCATATAATAATCTTTTTTCTGCTAAAATATTTTGTGCTTGATGATTAGCAATGACTTCCGCTTTATTCATATACTTCAAAGCAAATACTTGTCCAGTCACAATACTTTGTACCATTTTTACACGACCAAAACTTCCTGTACCTATTGTTCTCATTATTCTTAATTCTTCAATTTTAAATGTAGTTAATGGACCACGTTTTGCTGAGTCCTCTTCCGCGGCCTTGGCAAGAGCTTCCTCACGCTCTTTGGCCTCTCCTTCTTCTCTTTCTCGTCTTGACATAGTATTTTCAATGTCTTCTTGTATTTCATTTAATAATGATTGGAATACATCACGTTCTAATACAAGACATTCCACAGAACCAACAGCAATAACATTAGCTTTACGTGTTTCATTTGTTATTAAAGCACGTTCACCAAAAAATTCTTGTGTATTTAAACGAATTAATTCATCTTCTTCACCATTTGTTCCTTTATTCCGGGTACATTTGACTTCACCTTCATTTATAATATAAAAACGTGAACCTTCATCACCTTGTTTTATAATATATGTACCATCTTGAAACGTTTGTGCACGCATAACACCACATAATTTAACCAATTTTGCTTCAGGAAGTTTACTTAACAGTGGTACACATTGTAATACTCGTATTCTCATTCTTCTAGATAGTATATCTTGTGCACTACCTAATAACATATCAAACTTTTCTCTATCTAATGATAAGCATTTCACTGGACCAACAGCGATACAATTTGCAGCACGAAGCTCATTGAGCAATAATGCCATTTCACCAAAATAATCACCAGCTTTCAAATTAATGAGTTCTACCTCTCGTCCTGATGCTTTAGTTTGTGTACATTTAACAGTACCTTCTTCTATAATAAAGAAATCTGTACCAGCACCACCTTGACGTACAATAAATTCCC